>Ga0209723_1002781_pt1 | contig 22564 bp, 16 predicted proteins | sample BiotimSIPDNA_2_FD_185750 | JGI IMG/M metagenome (GOLD analysis project Ga0209723, IMG submission 185750) | Anaerobic biogas reactor microbial communites from Washington, USA - Biogas_R2 time_0 SIP DNA (SPAdes) (version 2) | ecosystem: Engineered > Bioreactor > Anaerobic > Unclassified | place...
ATGCGCTAACTCCTAAAAACAAATTAACTGTATACAGGATTGGTCTCAAAGATAACCCACTTGATCTTAATACTATACCACCCATTCTAAGAGAACACTGCTCTTCCTGGAAAGTTGGTGCTGTAAGTGTTGGCAGGGATAAAGACAGCATATTGTGGGTTTGTAATGTAAAACTAAATAGAACGTCTTTTTAGATTAGCCGATCTATAATTACAGTGCTATTATACAGTGATCAGTGTAGTTAATGTAATTTCCTTTTTTAAAGGAAATATTAAGATCTATAAAATATTCTTCTCTGGGGTCATTTGAAATTACTGATAATTTTATATCGGCTGTAGATAATATAGGTGGTGGTTACATTCAGTAACGAGTAAGACTGACCCTGTGTTCAGGATAATACCGTTTAAAATACTGCTCAGGATCATAATGAAGCATCTTAGCACCATTATTGTCTTGAAGGTAATCATCATCTGGAAAGCGATATTTTCCTGAAGCGATCTGCATTTTACAATCCCTCAGATCGAAAACTCCAGTCTGGCTGAATCCTTCTATGAAATTCACCTCATTACGATTGAGTTTCTCCTGTTTTGAAACAATCAATCCAACATCCCTGATTGAGTAACCCAGTTTTAGAAGCACTGCTCCGCCTGCGATCGGATCGATATTCACATAACGAAGTTTGAGAGCATCCTGGAGAGTGTTCAAGCCATCAAGGATTTTTTTACCTATTTTGTACTGTTCTGCACTCAATTTAACATGTACAAAATCATGGTCAGAAGCAAGATAATACTTCTTATCGGTCATGAGTTCGAAATGCTTGGAACGTAGCAAGGTGTTGTTTGAAAGCTCGCTGTTAATTTTTCTTATCATGCTCTCCACACCCGATTTTAATGATTCACTAAGCTGAATATAACCACTTATGGCAATATTGGTTCCCTCAAGGGCTATGGAAACCAGCACTCCACCAGGGATGACAGATGTTACCGTGCTTGCGATATTAAGTCCAAACTGAACCCACCTCATCGAAGCCTGAAGCGTATCGCCACTTCTTGATGCACTCATGCTCGTTTCATACGCCTTATAAGTTTCATAAATGGAAAAAATAATTCCAACACTGCCCAGCTTTTTGTTTGCAGAATCTGCAAAACCAGCAACTTTTGAGCATATCGAACTGCTGCTTGTTAAACTGTCGATACTTTCCTGAAGGAATTCCTGAGCAGACAAAATCGCATCTGTAGTTTTAAGCATTGTGGTAGTAAAACCTGCAGCTGCCATGCCGAAGGAATGAAGTGATGCGGCAAATCCTACCCACTCGTCAAACGATAGATTTAGATTATTGCTGCGTGCAGACTGAAGTTTATTAGCGAAATCAGAAATCGAATAGATTGTTATTCCTGCAGCAATGGCTTTGGAAATGAGAGATAACTCCGGAGGTGCAGAAACTGACTTGAACTTTTCTTTAGAACTTTTATTTATGTTTTTGGCAATTGCTGCATAGTGTCTGCGCTCATTGGCAAGAAAATTAAGACTCTCCTTGGCTTCTTTTATAATTTCTACGGGTGTTAGCCCGCTTCGAAATTTTAACCCAGCGACGACTTTAAAATATGCAAAAGATGCGGTTATTGAACGTCGTCTTGCTTCTAATTTTAACATTTTAGTTCTGTATTCTGTTCCAGCATTAAGTATCGATTCCACGCAATCCTCAATCCCAGCAATTCTCTTATGAAGCAAAATTTCTGAAAAGATAAATCCAAGCAGGGTACCTCCGTCCTCCAGACGTTCAGGCATATAGACCTCTTCATCGAATATTGATTCTGTGGATTTCGAAAGAAACCCTTGTGCTTTCATTTGTTCGAGAAGCTCCTTGTGAATGGTTCCTGAACGATCCCCAATCTGGAAAAAGACCTGTAACTGTAATTCGAACCTGGACATGATATTTTCATATACAGCATCTCCCACAGTTCTTAGCTCCTGTGGACTGTGCTGTATCGGATAGGGGGCACGGATACTTAAAAGGGTTTGAAAAGATTTTTTAAGTATTTCAAAGAATAATGGTGCTTTATCTGCAGGAAACGTATATGGATATGTCTCAGATGTGCCAATTGTAACATGAGTAATCCATTGTCCAAGCGCTAACTGTAAAGATCTGGATTTCATATGATGTTCAAAATCTTCAATTAACGCATAAAAGCTCTCTCTTTCATGGTTAAAGATCGGGTTCTGTTCATTAAACGCTGCAAGCATGAGGTCGTTTTCAAATATTTTGGCTCGATTGAAAGCATCGTTATTGAGACGAGCTTCTTGTTTGGTAAAACTCTCCTTATCACTGTATTCAACCGAACTGTAATAAGGACCGGTTTCTGTATTTGTAATGATTCGACGGTTTTTATACCCAGGATACCGTCTCATGATATCCACAAGTTCCGCAATGGCACGTACCTGATTTGCTGCCTCTGCAAAGGGACGTGCAGCTTCGATAAGAACCGACCAGGTCATATCTAAAAGCGCCAGATTCTCAGCCATGCGCGCAGTGTGCTCCTCAAGGGTAACTGGAAGTTCCAGTGAAACAACCGGTGTCTTATCGAGTTCTGCAGAATAAGGTTCGATGAGATTAAACCATTCCGATGACAGATTAACCGATTGGGCAACTCCACGAAGCTCAATTATTCGCCCAAACCCAAGAGGCCCCCTGGCCTGAGGCGGGATTGCAATTACCGACCCTGGTTTGAAATTCTGTCCATAAGGATTCAGTGCTTTTTTGTTGTTTTTATATCCGACAAGATCAAAACTGGGTGAAAGTTCGAACTTAGTACAGATCTTTCTAACCGTGTCTTCCGGTTCAACGATATAACTGTTGTCGGTAAGGAGTTCTGGTGGTTGATCTATACTAACTATACTTCTGTCTTTATTGCCTGTCGAACGGCCTGCAATATGAGGAGGGAAAAACATCAGAAAATATTGCTGACCTTTGATAAATCTGAACTTGTAGTTGTCGTTTATTAAAAATGGGTTCCGGTAGAGGTATTCACGGGTTTCGATCGGCCTCAGGAATAGGGAGGAACTGCCGAATTTCTTCTCGGTTGCATCACTGCTTTTGGCTTCTTTACCCACAAATGGTTCGCTCAGGTGTTTTTGCAGTGCCAGAATGTCTTCGGCATCTCCGTAAAGTGACCAGGGTTTATCGATGAATTTCCCCTGTGAAGGGTCATACTTGAAAATTGTTATATCGTTTTTAGGAAAATTGATACTTTTCAGAAACGGTTCCAGTTCAAAGAGAATGCCGTGATCGTCGGTCATGCATAAACCGACACTTTGCCACTTTTCTGTGCCCGAAGGCCTTTTCCATAAATAGAAAAATCGCCTTTTGCATATTATTGCAGGAGTATCAAAATATTGTGCCTTTATCTGAAGATAGATTTTATCTGTGGCTTTCAGCTTGCATGAAGTAAACCCGGGAATAGTGCCTAATGAACAGGTTTGTGCCATTCTTTACCTCTGATATATTTGGATTGATATATGCCGGTCAGGTAACTTGCATTTAAATCAGGTAGTTTCAAAGGAGCGAACGGTTAGTCATCTTGCTTTCTTTGCAGCCTGCTACGAAAGACTGCGTTATGTAATAAATTATGGCCTATATAAAACGATAAATTACTGTATAATTCATCACCAAAGAAAGCTGTGTGCTTTTGCTCCATTGTACCACTTAATCAAGCCTTGAAACGCAGTAATAAACCACCTTAATCAAGTTACAAAAAGTAGTTCGCTGAAAGAAATGTCAAGCTGGTCTGAATCCGGCACCAGACACTGTGCCTCCTGCCAGTTGGATACTGTTTTTCTGCATACTTCCACGTTACCTTTTGATATGCTAATGACCATTTCCTGCTCTTTCTCAAATTCAAATGGATTCTCTGAAAAATCGAGAACACTCGTGCTTAATGGTACCCATACATATTTATATCTCAGTCCATTCACATAATCGTGCACAGCAACCCCTTTAGCCTCTATCAACTCATCTCCTTGAGTATTATCCCATTGTGGAATCTGAAGCTCTGTACCAACGGAGAGCAGATCCGGATTATCTCCGATTGCTTTTCTATTGAACTCATAGAGATATTTCCAGGAGATTAATCCGTAATCCTTTGCAATACTTCCCAGATTTTCACCCGCTGTGACTGTATGGATTTTATCGCGATTGTAATTAGATGGCTGTGTGGCGAGATACTGCATAAAGACAATCCATACCTCGTCATCAAAATACTGCCTTTTATCATCTGCTATATCGTAACCAAGAAGTCTCAATCCGCGTTTCAGATTCGCAATGTTGATCTTGTGTTCTTCACCCTCAAATCTGTCAGGGTGTTCATCAATATGTTTTAATTTGTCATCATCCATTCCATAAAGGAGCATGAAACGGGTTGGCATCTGGTTGGGGTCATTGTCTGGGTTGTTGTTTTCGCCTGTTACAAACATTTTTGCAATGTCAGTTATTTTACCGTAGTCAAGATGAGAACTAAAATGGCGGGCAGCTTCATAACCCTCCTTGCTCTCGATTTCTTCAAGGATTTCAACAATGTCCTTGATCGTTAGCTGAACACTTTTTTTCTGTTCACCAGAAGCGGCAAAAGCTCCCTCAATCGCTTTTATTTTCTGAGTCACAGTTTCTTTGGAACAGGATCTACTAATCTGAGCAATAGCAGCCTGAATCTCTACCGGAAAAGTTTCTGTTCCTTCAACCGGTTTGATTTTCCCTTCTTTAAGTGCTTTTACGGTATTGTCTATAGATGCGAACGTACCACTGCCTCCTCCATTTCCTCCGCTTGCACCAGATCCGATGAGTACTGTAGGGCACCCCAATACAATACTTGAGGGTACACCGACACATACACACAAGTCTCCCTGTCGAGCCGCAGGAAGACCCGAGATGAGGACCGTTGGACAACCACCTGCCACAGGACCACCAACGTGAGGAACAGGCGGAACACCCGGAGTAACCATCGGGCAAGTGTGCATATCACCCATTCTGCAGGCCGGGAGATTTCCTATAAGAACATTGGGTGCTCCCGGTCCTGTAATCATGCCTCCGTGAGCTGTCATATCTGTAACTCTGGCTGCCATCATGATAAGAGTATCCTTTCATATTGATTTCTTATTGAGCTATTTACGCGCTCAATTAAATAACGTGAGCTGTGTTAGATTTGCTTTTTCAGGCATCCCGTTTCCTTTCAGCGTGTCGTAAAGGTAGAAATATATAGACAATCAATTCAGACTATTCATATCCCTATACCGGCAAAATCAAATACATCTTCTGCGGAAATTCCGGACTTGGGGATTCTTTTCACATGAAGTTGTTTGACTACAGCATCTATTGAGGGATCCTGGTTTACCACCGATGAAATTTCGCTTCCCAGGCCATTGCCATAATTGTCCTCAACAGTGACAATTTTTCCCTGATTTCTGAGAGCCGCTTCCTTGACAGCAGATTCATTGACCGGAATGGAATAACAATCGTAAAGGCTGGCTGAAATACCTGCTTCCGCAAGCTCTTCGATAACTTTCCTGCACGGGTGGACCATATAACCACTGGCCATTATTGCTATATCGGTTCCCTCTTTGAGAGTTTTTATTCCACCTGGTTCAAACGTTTCCTCAGGAGAATAGATAATGGGAAGATCCATACGAATGGTACGAAGATAGCAGATACCCGGGAGCTCCGCCATCAGACCCACACATTTGTATGCAGCAACCGCACAACAGGGGTTAAAAATAGTGACCAGGGGTTCATCGGTGTCAGTCTTTGCAGTAGAGAGAGTACGCATGTACCCCAGATCGGTTAAGCCCATCTGACTGGGACCGTCTGCTGCGATATTGGCCCCTGAATGAGATCCGCAAAGTTTTATATTGGCTTTTGAGATTGTCGCCAGCTCCAACTGATCATAACCGCGTACCAGGAACTTAGCGAAGCTTGAAACAAATGGAATAAAACCTCCTGCAGACAAACCACATGCCAGAGATATCATATTCTGTTCAGCGATACCGCATTCAATAAATCTTTCAGGGAAAGCCTGCGCCATATACTGGGAGAAAGTGGAATTACTTACATCTGCATCCAAAGCGATGATTCTATTATCGATGGCTGCCAGGTCTTTGAGGGCCAGTCCATAGGCTCTGCGGGTTGACATGAGACCACGATTGTAAACTTCGAGATAGGAGGAATCCTTTAATAAAGCAGGGAAATCTGGATTTTGAAGCCGTAAAGTTTTCACTGGTTCAGTGCTTATTTTCTCCGGTCTGGGTGGGTGAATACGGTGATCATGGGTCACCGAAATTGCTGGTTGTGAAGATTCCAGTTGCTGTATGCATTCCTGAAGCATGTTTTCTTTGAGGGGCTTTCCGTGTTGGGTTTCATGTTGTAATGTAGGCACACCCCATCCTTTGATGGTTTTGGCAATGATGGCATGCGGATGAGTAGCTTTGCAGGCGATCTTAAGACATTTTTGAATTTCATCCGGATTATGCCCGTCAATATTATGGGTTGCAAAACCGAAGGCATTTAGCTTTTCGGTGAGTTTCTTTATAGACTGCTGGTTGGATACTGGACCGGTCTGTCCCATACCATTGCAATTGAATATAGGAATTACAGAATACAAATTATAATCGATGATAAAATCGCATGCTTCCCAGATCTGTCCTTCTCTTGATTCTCCATCGCCAATGATACAGAAGATTCTTTTAGGGATGTTCTGTTTTTTTGCAGCCAGTGCCAATCCTGCAGCGCAGCTTAAGCCCTGGCCAAGAGAGCCGGTTGCACAATCGAAGAAAGGAAAACCGGATGAGGGGTTTGGATGACCGTCCAGGGGAGAGTTAATCTGACGAAGGGTGTCCAGATCTTCGATGGATAAGACATGGCGATTTGAGGGGGAGTTGCCGTAAACGCCCTGAAGATCTGCATAGGCGGCATAGACTATGGGTACCGCATGTCCTTCACTTAGGACTAACCGGTCATTTGCGATGTTCCATGGATTTTGGAGATCATAACGCATGACATTGTACATCAGTGTGGTTATTATGTGTACCAGGGAGAGACTGGTGGATGGGTGTCCGGAGCCGGCTCGGGTGGTCATTTTCAGCACAAGTTTAGCCAGGGAAAGAGCTTTTTTAGAAATTTCGGTTGAGTAATCCATGGTTTAATAAACTTTGGGTTGAAAGTATTTATAGATCGAAACTACTCAGGTCCTAAAAACAAATAGCTGATAAAAATTCAGAAACAATCGGAAATTATTCCATTTCTTCGTTTAATTTTTTCCGATTATTTCTGATTAGATATTGTTTTGATATTAGTTCCTATTTTTTCCGATTTGATATTATTAGATCATTTTTTGCCATCAGATACCTTGGTAGTAACTATGGAATCTTTTTTAATGGGTTTTCATCAATTCTTGTGCCATCATGCAAAGAGCCTTAATAGAGGATAAAAAGGGAGGGACAGGGGGACACTTCCACTTTTTGAGAATAATTGAGAAAGTGTGTTTCGCTGGCATGTTATTTGTTCCTATGTCAAAAACAGGGAGAATCAATCAAACAAAAAAGGAGGTGGTATGTGGAAATCGCAGTTATCTAGAGCAGCGATGTTTCTCCTTGTAATTGCTTATGGTTCTGTTATCAATGCGCAATATCAGTATTGGACTACCGATATTGAGAAATACTCCTATCTGTCATTAGGTGCCGCAGATCTTGACATAAGTCATCTGAACAAGACCGTGCAGAAACTGGGTTTTTCCTCTTTTCCGGATCGTCCATTTTCTTTTCAGTTGGGTTCTCAGATCTTTATCCAGCATCTGGTTCTTGAAAGCGGGATTGGGGGAATGATTTTCCGTAGCCAATATAGTAATGATCGTAAGGCGACATTGCTGGGGGGTAACTGCAATTTCACCATGGGAGTGAATCTTCCTATGGAGGGAAGCCGTTGGAAAGTTTATCCTTTCTTTGGTTTGGGAGGAGCACTCTATCGTTTCTCTTATCACCCGGACAATCTCAGGTTTGAGCAGAATTCATCAGGAGATGCAAAGGTGTACTGGCTTCCTACCCTGATAACAGTGTATGGCTTTTCCGTAATGCGTACCGTGCATCTTCAGAAGCGTGAGCTTATGTCAATAGGAATCCGGGGGGGAATATATGTGGATCCCACAAGACAGAGCACCTGGTATCGTAATGGCGTTTCCTACAGAGATGGACCAGCACCACTGTTTAATGGTCCGTTTATCCAGTTTGTAATAGCCAAAGGGCATTACGTTACCGAATAAAAGTAAACCATGGATGTGCTTTCATATTACCAGAACGAACATGTACGAGCCCGGATGATTGAGTTTTTAGGGGGTAAGACACTGGATTCCGCCTCGTGCATGTTTCTTTCTCAGTGTGATACTGATACAGAAGCAGGATGGGACTTCAAATTTCCTCATGAACTGGATTATTTCCTGACTCAGGGCATAGACGTAAGCAGGTCATTGTGGGACAAAAGATGGCTTATTGCTCATCTGGATCTGGAGTATGTAAACTTTGATTTCCCGGCAGAACCTTATCTGGATCCGGACAGAAGCTTTCTTCTGCAACGGCCTGCAGAACTGGCTATTCAGAAAATTCTTCTGGAGCAAGGGATTTCTCCATTACATGTTCTAAGCGGCAGAGGACATCATTTCACCTGGGGTATAAGTCGTGATTCCACCGCTTTTGGAAAACTCGTTCAGATTGGCCATCTACCATTGCATCTGGAAAAGAAGTATGCCGAACCTCTGGCTCCGGTTAACAAAGCAATAGATCACGATTTGGGATCTGCATATTCGGGCCTTGCACTAGTGATGGAATTTGTGGCAATGCTGGTAAAGGATCTGGCACAGGGGGACAGTCTGATTCCGGTGGAACTCTCGGCAGTTGAAGTGCCTCCGCAAGCCAGGGGAAGAGAGATGGTGTCCATTGATATCACTGAATATGGTGATCTGCTTAACACCCGGCTAATCAGAATCCCTTTCAGCGTTTATCTGAAACCATGGCAGAAACTGGGAATTCTACCTGATGAGCTGAGGGCGAGAATTCCTCCGATGGTGGCGATTCCTCTTTTTGAAATGGATATCAGTGAAGGAATAAATGTGATGCGTGATCTCGACAGGGCTGCCCTTTTGTCCACCAGAGCTGCAGTGCAGATCCCCGATCAGTCGATCCAGATGCTTGATCTTATACGGTTATATGAGAAGTCTCAAATTGCTCAATTTCACGATTGGTTTTATTCCGAAGAGCATCACCCTGTACAACTCTGGCCAGTTACTTACGATGCTTTGTCTCTGGAGAATCTTCCACCATGTATTCAGCATATTTTACAATTTCCCAATGATCTCCTTTTAAAACCTGCCGGTATAAGACAGGTGGTAAGGGTGATGCTTTCTCTGGGATGGCACCCCAGGCACATTGCAGGATTGATAAGATCGAAATTTGAAAGAGACTATGGATGGGGGCGAGAGTGGTATTTTTATGATGCTGCAACCAGGGCTGATTTCTATACCAGGGTCTTTTCCGGTCTGATAAAGACCTGCCGTGACGATCTTGACACTTTTCATTGCCGGGCTGTTAAACAGATGCGGTACTGTTTCGATGAGCAACCTGGATGCGATCTTTGGGAATATAAAAAATCTTTGCAAAAGAGGGTAAGACATGAGCGACTGGCCGGTAGGCCTTTCAACAGGCTGTTTTTACCAGATGAGCATTTTTGACTGTCTGGAACCAATCCGCAATGGTGGATTCAGCATGGTGGAAATCTGCTCTTCACCTGGGCATCTGAATTTCCATGATCTTGATACCGTGGCTCAGGCTGCCAGGCTTCTTAAAGATCTGGGTTTAGAGGCATATTCTTTTCATGCACCATTTATCGATGTGGATATTTCATCACTGGACGATCAACACCGTAAATATTCTCTTGATCAACTGCTTATAGCTGCAGAAGCGGCAGCTACGATGGAAGTTCGTCATTTTGTGATACATCCGGGTCCGGACAAAACACTGAGTTTTTCGGTAGAAGAAAGAATGCAGCGATTGAGAAATGCTGCAGAGGTGCTTAATGTAGTCGCTAACAAATGCCAACAACTAAGAGTAGGTCTGGTGCTTGAAAACATGCTTCCTCATCTTCCGTTTGGAAGCAGCTCGGATATGCTTTGGATTATTGGTGCAATGGACAGCCTCTACATAACTACCTGCCTGGATACCGGACATGCTACTTTATCGGGTGATATTTATCAGATTCTTTATAAGCTTTCAGGACATCTGCAGGTGATCCATGCAAATGACAACTATGGCACATCAGACGATCATCTGCCACCTGGAACCGGGATTATAGATTGGTACAGATTGCTTTATGAACTCTCAGAAACCAATTTTCGTGGTGGAATAATTCTGGAACTCTCAGGAGCACATGGAAAAGATATCGAAGGAACATTACAGAAAGCCCGCAATGCGCAGCTTTATCTTCGAAGCATCGCACGTTCTCTTTATCTCTCCAGCCCCCCAAGTGTGGATGTCGCAGGTTGTAAGAACAAGTCCTGAAAACCTGCGGACCTGTGAGTTTACAGGTTTTCTATGGTTGATTTTAATGCTTCCCTGATCTTGACATTGGCTTCCCAGAAAAAAAGACCGTATGGAATGTCCATATTCCGTTCATAACGTTTTTCATACTCTATGATTTCTTGCTTTGATCTGGGAGGATCGATTGAAAGTCCCTTGACTGTGATCTGGCAGGATACTTTCAGGCTCGTTTCTTCGGTTTCATCATAGTCGTATTTAAACACCTGAGAGTGCAGACTGATTATTAGGTCTGATGGTGTAGTACCGGTCTTTTCCTGCATGTAGCATGTATCCCTAAGATAGTTTTTTATGTAGGAAGCATTGGCAAAATCAGGTGGAATGGTGATATCGCTGACTGATGTCGCTTTGAAGTCAAGAGAATAAAGAGGACGGGAAATTTTAAATATAAAATTCTGATCCTGGCTTTTTCTAAGGAGAATACCAAACTGTTTCGCACTGATAAAGCCCGGAGCATTTATGATTTTACCGGGATCGGGACTGACATAGAAAAGAGTACCGTTTTGAACAAAGGGTATCTTGGTATTTGCGAAGGCGATTTTACCCTCTGCATCAGTTCTTTCGGTGAAAAGGGGTTTGCCGTTTTGCAGTAAGCCAGTGAAAGCAATGTTGCTTAGTGGTGTGCTGTCGATAAATACGGTTATTATCGGTGGTTCTACGACTGGCTGGCCGGTTTTACCCTGAAGAATCATATTGCTGGAAGATACCTTCATTTTATCAAAGAAATCTTGCAGGATAAGCCGGATTTCATCGGTCAGTAATTTAGCAGGATCATCCGGACTGGCCAGGGGAGGGCCAATATGTGCAGTGGCAAAAGAAAGTGCACATATCCCTTCTGAATAGATTCGCTGGTAATTATTCTCCTGAAGAGCTGTTTTTAACAAATACCAGCTTTCTCTGGCAGCATTATCTGTTGCATCGTTGAAAACCATGATTGCTGAATCTGCTTTTTCGTATGTTATTATCAGATTGGTTGTAAGCATCTTCCCTCTGAAGTCATTCTCTTCGGAGCAGAACCTGAGACAAGTGTCAAGAAAATTGTCCAGATGAAAATTGTGAAGTGCATTCAGTGTATCGATGGATGCACCTTTGGTTTCTGTTAGCCAGACAAATGTTTCATATTTCAATCGTTTTTTGGCGATATTGCGGACCTCTTGGGATTGTGCTTTTGTTACAGGTCCTGAGAGCTGAATGGAAGCAGAACCTTTCAGGATATCCGCATGGGTAATCGAGAAGATGAGCAGAGTAATCCAACATCCTAGAGTTTTTTCCATTATAGAATCCTTTCGCCATCAGGTGAGCTATGCAGTTGTGCAAAGATACATTAATTAACAACTGGACACAACATAATATATAAATTAGCTGATACTCCGTGCAGCACTTAACACCATTTCAGCGAGTTGTTTTGCCTGTTGAGAGCTGCGTGCTTCGGCATAACAGCGGATGATCGGTTCGGTATTGGAGGCTCTGAGATGTACCCATCCATAATCTCTGATAATTTTTAGGCCATCCAGCCGGTTTTTTTGCTCCGAAGGAAACTGCTCATCTACTTTTTTTAACACCACACGTGGGTCCATGCCTTCACAGGAGAGTTTTTCTTTAACGATTGAGTATTGCGGCCATTCTGAAACCAGTTCTGTAAGTTTTTTCCTTCGGGTTGCCATTAATTCCAGAATCAAAGCCATTGCACACAGACCATCACGGGCAGAAGAAATTTCTGGAAAAATAACTCCTCCGTTACCCTCCCCGCCATATAAACAATCATGTTTTTCCATCTCTTCCACCACATTTGCTTCTCCAATTTTGGAACGGATCACGTTAACTCCATACTTTGCGGCGACATCATCGATAAGCATCGAAGTGGAAAGATTGGTGGTCACCGGGGATTTTTTTCTGTTCAAAAGATTGTCCAAGGCCAGAGCCAGAGTGAACTCTTCCGATATTTCCTGTCCATTTTCCCCCATTGTAGCCAGGCGGTCTGCATCCGGATCGAAGACAAATCCACCCCAAAGCTTTGGGGTTTTCTTTAGCAGGTCTGAGAGATCCTGCAGATGCTCTGGGCGAGGTTCGGGATTGTGTACAAAATCACCATCAAGCTTGTTATTAACTCCCACCCATTTGACCGATAGCTTCTCCAGAAGCTGGGGGAAAACTGCTCCGGCAGCACCATTAATAGAATCAATGGCGATTTGCAGTGAAGCGTTTTGGATAAGGTTTACATCAATTTTCTTTAATATCTTCTCTATATGAACGGAAGCACCATCGATACTTTTTTCTGCAACTGCTGGAAATTTATCATAATCTTCAGGTGAAAGATATTCACCACGGAGAAAGGCATCATAAATGGTTTGGCACTCATCAGCCCTGTAAAGCCGTCCGCTTTGGTGGACCATTTTATACCCATTGTATTGCCCGGGGTTATGGCTGGCAGTAATAATTATTCCTGAGGATGCATTTAATGCAGCGACACAAACGCAGGTAGTAGGTGTAGGGGCGATACCAAGATCGAGTGGGATTCCTCCTGCAGCACGGATTCCTCTGAAAATGGCTTCAGCCATTACTTTTCCACTGGCTCTGGTATCCCGACCAACTACTATCATTCCACCCCCGGCTAATTTTGTCTGGATATAGGCGATATGCGAGACAAACAAGGGATCTATAGTTTTTCCGAATATTCCCCGGATGCCGGAAACAGACATTATGGGTAATTCAGTCATTTTTTTGCTCCTTTTTTGATGAAATTGATCATTTCAGGCCATTGGAATTGCTGAAGGATTGTACTGGAGGTATATTTAAAATACCTGAGAGGAGAAAAACTTCCTTCAGTAATGTATAATTATATTTTATTGCGGATAAACCATTTTACCCGATCAAGGTTTAAAAATAGTTTACTCTTCTACTGAGTTGAAAGTTTTCAGTTGTTTTAGAGGGCATTTATTAAGGGGATAAACAGTATGACTATTGAGTTGCTATGGATAATTCCTATAGTTGCTTTTTCCTTTTTTATCTTTTTATTAATCTATAATGTTACCAAGGATCAGGATAATCCTTATAAAGATTTATCCAGGGAAGTGGCCCGTTTTAATACCGGTATGCATAATCCGGATCAGCAGTTTCCGATAACATCTGAAAAACGTCTTGAGGAACTGGAAAAAGCGATTTTATCGGTTAATGAATCCATAGCCAATCAGCAGAAATTCATGGACCAGGTTAATCTTGAGAACAGCTCTAATAACTCCGAAATTGAAGAACTCAGGAAAAAACTTCGTGAATTACAGAGAGAATATGATATCGTTACCAGTGAAAATTACTCACTGCGTGCAAAAATAAAATATCTGGTAGAAAGTAAGGCTTCTGCTGAGGAAGAAAACAATAACGAAAGTACTGTTCAAAAATCTTCTTCTCAGAGCAATAAGAATAAAATTAATCTGAAACTTTATGAAGATACCCGCATTATGAATTTATCTCAGTTGGAAAATGACGAAGATAATGAAAAAGTAAATGCGATCTGACAGACTATCATATAGCTTTATCCCGATACATTCATTCGGGATTCTTCGTCGTCACCTGCTGTGGTTTTTCGGTTTCACAATTTGTTTGACAGCATCCGACCACAAACCTTATTTTGATTTAACGAAAAATTCGACATATACAACAGGTGCCAGGGAATCCGGTGATAAATCCGGAGCGGTCCTGCCACTGTAATCCCAATACTGGTTTTTAATCTAAAAAATCAGGAACTGTCAATCCAGGTCACTGTTTCCGTAAACCACAATGTTTCGGGATGGGAAGGCCGACAGTTCGGGTAAGCCAGGAGACCTGCCTGATTGTGAATCTTATTACTTCTTTAACCCTCTAGGAGGGGTTATTGAGGAGGAATTTTCCTTGTATTTACATCCTTTTTTCGCGATAGTTCTTACTCTAACTGCTTTTGTCAGCGCAACCGGCAATCAGAAAGACTCAACTGATACTTCTGCGCATTCTGAACTGGATGAAATGGTTGTAAGCGGCTACCGTGCAGGTGCAGTCTCTGCATCTACAAAAACCCTTATGGCAGAAGATTTCTCAGGGAAATTTCAAGATTTGGCAGATTTATTGGGAACTGTGTCTGGTATTACTGTACATAGGACTGGAGGGCTGGGCGCCTATTCATCTGTGCAGGTCAGGGGTAGCTCTTCAAATCAGGTTCAGATCTTTCTGGACGGAATCCCGCTTAACTCTGCTAGAGGTGGCGCAGTTGATATAGGGAAGATACCTCTTGGATCTCTTCAGGAAATCACAATTTATAAATCGTCGGCTCCTCTTGAACTGATTGGTTCCAACGCAGGTGCAATAATTGAATTGTGGAGCAAACCAAAAGAGAGCTCATGTATTACCAATGCTTCAGGTGAAATGGGAAGCTTTGGATACAGAAATGCCGGAGCTTTGATCAGCCGAAGAATATCGGGTGTAGATCATTGGTTTTCTATCGATTACTCACACAGCAATAACGACTTTCCCTATGACTGGGACCCCACAGCATACAGGTCTGGTGATGAAGTTGAAAAACGCATAGACAATCAATATTTCACCTCTGCTTTCGGTCAATATGGAATTTCCTTAAAATTACCTGGAAACCGCATAACAATCACCTCTCATCTTTCCATCAACCATTCAGAAAATGGTATCTTCTGGATCGCAACTCCTGATACTAATGATGGCTTTTCAAGAAAAAACAGTATAGACGGTCTGCTGAAATGTAAATTTACAGCCGGTCAGAATACCGATTTGATCCTGGGAATTTCAGCAAAAACACAGAAACAGCTCCTGCAACGTAAAACACCTTTTTCTGTAGGCAATGCCAGAAAACGGGAATTATCGTTTCCTTATGGAGAATTCTCTGCCATGCTGATGCATACCTTTACGGAATATTGGAATTTGAAGGCGTTTGCGGCAGCGGAATATAATTCGTACTATGAAAAAGACCTCTGGAATCAGGAAAGAGCGATTCCTTATTCAAGAAGAATAACAGCTCGCACAGGAATGGAAACTGCCTGGGATTTCTCTCAGAAATTCAGTGGTAATATTAAGGGAATGTTTCGATTCGAGGCTGATTCGAGTAACGGGGTAACCAATTCTTATTTCAATCGCCCTAAACCGGTCAGGACATTTGATATTTTCCCAAGTGCAGAAGTATTTATCAATTACAATGTCTTACCTCAGCTATCTATTTTTACTTCGGGTAATTATCGATATCGAAGTCCTGGTTTTTCTGAAAAATTTGCCAGCACCGAAATTACAAGAGGAAAAGATGATCTTCTTCCGGAAAAGCGCATGGAATGTGATGCCGGTGTAATGCTTAACACTGAGAAGTTAAGGTTGTCCTTTTGTGGCTATGTTAATCATGTGTATGATAAAATCATCTTTATCAGCAGATCACAGGGCATTTTCATTCCCGAGAATTTAAATAATGTCTATGGATGTGGGCTGGAGTCTGAATGTTATTTGTCATTGTTTCCCTGGTTGTCTATGGCTAATATTCTGACAATTATGAGAAATAAGATCTATTCGGATTCCTTTTTTTCCAGAAATGGTAAAAATGAACCCTACCTTCCACACATTCAGGACAACTGTACAATAGATCTGAATATTGGCAAATTTAGTTTCCGCCACCAGTTTGTCTTTTCCGGCGGTTATTATACCGGTGCAGACAATATTAGTGATGATTTCTATAAGCCAGTTCCTGAATTAGGTCTGGCGATAACCCTGCGTTCAATTGGACCAATAAGCATTTCCTACCGTCTGGATAATTATCTAAAAGCAAAATTATATCAATCAGAAGGTGAAGGAAAGTCCGTACTGCATACACAAATTTACCACGGGACTCCTAAACCAGGAAGAATGCATGTCGTTGCGTTACAATTAAAAATGTAATATGATTCATCCATATATAAAGGCCTTGATGTATGAAACCTGTTACTGTTTGCAAAATGAAGCTGCTGGCCAGCCTTAGATAGGAGGTATCATGAGAAAATTAGCTTTGACTTTTATAGCCTGTTTTTCACCTTTGTCCTTTTTTTCTGGATGTGATTTTGGCAATAATCCTGAAACGGACAATTTTACAATGTCCAACAAGGTGATAGTTGCTGCGACTGCTTCCATTGATTACCACACAGGTAATGTCGGATTGTACTCAATTGAAAACAATACCACTCGTAAAAATGTACTTTCTATCTTTTCCGATAACGGAATAAAGATATTTGGCACGACTGTATATCTGATTGAAAGGTATGGAAAAGATAATGTGATAATGATAAAGGGAAGCGATATCTCTTCAGGAACTGTTTACAATCATAAGAACATTCCAAACAGCGGTAATATTCACGACATAGTTTTTGTAAGCCCTCACAAAGCCTATATTACTGCATATGACGGCCAGAACCTTGTCTGCTACAATCCTTCTATCGGTGAACCAACCGGCAAAGCAATCTCTTTGGGCCATTTATCCGCACCTGGTGCCAGTGTTCCGAATATGGACAGAGCAATACTTTTTCAGGGTAAAGCATATATAGGGTTGCATAGATTTAAAGGCAGTTTTACAGAAATAGATACCGGATATGTGGCAGTAGTAAATCCTGAAACCGATTCTGCGGAGAAATCAATTGCCTTAATCAAAAAACAGCCACAGGGAATGTATATTTATGAAGGTAAACTATTTGTAGCCTGCACGGGTCTTTATGACTCGATTGGTGATGGCGGGATTGTGGTTGTAGATCTGAATGCCGGAAATTTATCCGAAGTGGTTGTAGAGGAAAGTGCTTTAAGAGGCAATGTTTCTGATGTGCTGATACTTAACGCAACAAAAGGTTATGCAATAGCAGCAGATGAAAATAATACCAACTTTCTGATTTCCTTCAATCCCACTACCGGAAATGTTATTTCAAGAATAGATGATGGTGGTGTTCCATCGGATTTCCTTATAGATGATGGCAAACTTTACATCGCTAGCCGCAGTAAAAATGAACATGGTATAATAGTGTTGGATACCCATACTGATACAAGGATTAGTGGTCCTCACGATGTGGGTCTTCCTCCCAATAGAATTGCATTATTAAAATTTGGAGAATAATCTTGTATTATTTGGACAGTTTGCTTAATCGGATCATTATTGCTTTATTCGTACTTTCTGCAGCAATATTATTAGATTGTAAAAGCAAAGAAACAGTACAACCAGTTAAGACTGTTTCCAGAATAGTCTCTTGTGCACCTAGCATTACCGAAACTCTCTTTGCTCTCGGACTCGGTGATAAAATTGTGGGGGTTACCAGTTACTGTAAGTATCCACCGCAAATGGATATTCAGAAGATCGGCGGTTATTCTGATATCAATATGGAGAAGGTAATAAGTCTGAAACCGGATGTGGTTATTCTGCAGAAAGAACACCAGAAACAGAGAGATTTCTTCACTCGATTTGGAATACATGTGATATCTATAGATAATAAGTCGGGCAGCAGTATATGCAGTTCGTTTGTTCAGATCGGTTATTTCTGCGGTGCAAAAAAAGCAGCAGACAGCATAGTCGAAGTATTCGGTAGCAGTCTGCAGAGCAAACCGGATATATCAAAGGCTCCGAAGGTACTTCTGTGTGTAGGCAGAGAGGGTTTTGGTGGTGGTTCGGTTCAAAGTGCTTTTATTGTAAGTAGAGCGACTTTTTATAATGAAATTATAGAAGCATCAGGAGGTAGAAATGCATATCCTGATTCTATGCCCCATTATCCCAAGGTTTCCAGAGAGGGAATAATCGCACTCGCACCCGATGTGATCATTGATCTGGCATCTTCGATGAGTACCTGGTCCTGTAGTACCCTGGTTGCAGACTGGAATTCTTTGAATATGTTACCTGCGGTCAGAAACGGGAATGTATTCTGTATCACTGCAGACTATTGCACTGTTCCAGGACCCAGAATATTGCATTTATATCAGGATTTACGAGAAATAATTCAGAGTTGTGAGAATAGACGGTCATGAGCATTTCCAAAGAGATAATATCTATCCAAAATCTGCATGCAGCCTATAAAAGTAATGTTGTTTTAAAGGGTATCTCTCTTTCTGTCAGAAAAAATGAACGGTGGGCTGTTATAGGCAGAAACGGTACTGGCAAGTCAACACTAATTAAAGCTGTAGCTTCAATAATAGAACCGCAATCAGGTAAAATCCTTGTCAATGGAAAAGATATATTGAGTTACAATGCGCGATCACGAGCGCGTCAGATAGCCTATGTCCCACAAAAAACAGACGGGGTAATTCCATACACAGTTTACGATTACATTATGATGGGAAGGTATTCTGCAATGGATTTGTTTGCAGTTGCATCCCAGAAGGATCATTCTATTGTCAGAGAGGTTCTGGCACTATGTAATATTGCACATTTATCGGATCGCATAATGAGTACATTGAGTGGGGGAGAGCTTCAGAGAGTACTTCTTGCTGGTGCTGTTGCCCAGAATACCCCAGTATTACTTCTGGATGAGCCTACGACCTATCTCGATCCTGCACATGAACGGCTCTTTTTTCATGCCTTATCCCGGGTCCATTATCATCAGGATCTTACTGTCATTATGGTTACTCATGATATAAACATAGCGCTTTCTTACTGCACTCATATTTGCGGATTACTGGATGGCCATGTTGCATTTTGCGGTTCATCAGAAGATTTCAAAAGCAAATGCCCATCAATTCTTTTTGAACTGTTTGGAATCCAGTTTCACAAGTATTCATCAGATGAAAATACTGCCACTGTGTTTGGCGCTTGGGGGGCGGAATGTATACAGGCAAAATAATACCTCTGAAATTGACAATAATATCTCTTCTGTCCCTTTCAGCACTTTTTTTTTGCCCCTTTATAGGCATAACATCATTTTCTTTGCAGGAGGTTATCTCAAAAGAGGAATTCAGGTTTATTTTTTTTCAGATTCGTATACCAAGAACTTTAGCTGCTTTTTTCACAGGAGGAGGACTGGCTGTAGCTGGAATGGTTTTTCAGGCTTTGTTTCGCAATCCACTGGCTAGTCCTTACACTTTGGGTGTATCAGGAGGTGCTTCTCTTGGAGCTGCTTTATGCATAGCTGCGGGCGCCGGAAGTTCCATTATGGGTATTTCGATTATCTCTCTGGGAGCAATTGGAGGCGGTGTTCTTAGTATGGTTCTGATTTACGGATTTCTCTTATCAAAAGAGAGTAACTCCGCTACGCTGGTTTTGGCAGGTGTTGTGGTATCAACTGTGTGTTCAGGGTTAATTATGTTTATCCATCAGATCAGTCCTTTACATCATGCCTTTCAGATCATGAGATGGACTATGGGAGGAGTCGATGGGATTAACTACCAGCTTCTTTTGATCATGCTGATTCCAGTACTGCTCTTTTTTCTGGTGGTGACAATTTTACTTCCACAATTGGATCAGTTCATGACTGGAGATGATATCGCATATACCAGAGGTGTAAATATCCGATTGAGCAGAAATATTCTTATCAGTATTACTGCTCTTGCTGTAGGATTTATGGTCGCAACTTGTGGCCCTATCGGTTTTGTAGGCATAATTGCTCCACATGCTTGTAGAATTATTATTCCTGGAGTTCGTCATCGGATGCTGGCTCTCTGTTCTTTTCTTATCGGTGCATCATTTTTGACCATATCTGATACTATTGCCAGAGTGATTGCTCAACCGGCTGAAATTCCGGTCGGTATTATCACTGCTATCTTTGGAGGGCCTTTCTTCCTTATTGTTCTGTTTAGAAGGAAAAACCGTTTGATGATGTAAGTAATAGAGGGGATAGCAAAAAACAGTAATGAATACCTGTAACGATAAATCAAGTGCTTTTCAGTTTTTCTGTTCTTGGAGTGGTGGAAAAGATTCTTGTCTTGCATTATTCCGAATGTTAAATGCTGGTAACGTTTGCAGGTGTCTTTTCACAATGATAGATGAGACTGGTGAACACTCCAGATCTCACGGACTTACTCCAGAGCTGCTTGAAAGACAATCACGGATGATGAATCTGCCGCTATACACCGGAAATGCAAGCTGGGAAAACTATGAAGATGAATTCAGGAAAAGGTTGAAAATATTCAGGCAAAGCGGATTATCTCATGGAGTTTTTGGAGATATCGATTTGGAACAACACCGGCAATGGGTTGAAAGAATCTGTAATGAATCCGGTTTTCACTCTCATCTTCCTCTATGGAAAGAAAATAGAAAAGATGTTGTAAAAGAATTCATCGATGCATCATTTAAAGCAGTAATAGTAGTGGTAAATACCGGAAAAATGCCTGAGGAATTTCTGGGACGTTCAATTGATCATAAGCTGGTCGGTGAGCTTGAAGATCTGGGAATCGATGCCTGTGGAGAGAACGGGGAATTTCATTCATTTGTCTATGATGGACCACTGTTTGAATATCCTGTCAATTTTAGTATTCGTAGCACGATACGTATGGACGGTTATAGTTACCTGGAGATAGACTGATGTGGAGCAAGGAAAGAGTGTGGCTTTATCGAGATATGATGGGGAGGAAATGATGAGAAGAGGATTTATTCAAGTTTACACCGGTAATGGAAAAGGGAAAACCACTGCTGCAATAGGATTGGCAATAAGGGCTGCAGGTGCAGGCTTGAGAATCCTTTTTGTGCAATTTGTAAAAGGAATGAAATACAACGAAATAGATGCACTTAAACGTTTTTCCGATTGCATTTCAGTTCATCAGTATGGGACTGGCTGCTTTATAAAAAATAAACCTCAGGATGAGGATATTGAAATTGCCAGGACTGGTCTTCTGGAAGTTCAGTCTGAGCTGCTTAATGGCCAATATGATCTTGTTATTCTTGATGAAGCCAATATCGCTATCCATTTTGGATTGTTTAAGGTTGAGGAACTTCTGAAGGTAATTGCATCAAGAAAACCTGAATGTGAAATAGTCATAACCGGACGCTGTGCTCCAAAGGAATTGATTGATGCTGCTGATCTGGTCACAGAAATGAAAGAGATAAAGCATTACTATAATAAAGGAATTCAGGCCAGAGATGGAATAGAGTGTTGATTATCAAAGATTGCTATAAGTGGATCACACAGAGCCCTGCAAGATAGCAGCCCTGCTGCGGAGAACGTGTCCACCCACTATAGCTACTGCCGAAGGATGGGTCCATCGTAGCAGACTACTGGACAGGGCCACTCTCTGGAGTGAGTCTGCTACAGATGGTTGACGGAGGCACTTCTAAGGTGTTTAAAAGTTGAAACTCACATGAAATTAGCATTTCTAAAGTGTTTTATAATCTTGGCTCTACATCATTGGAAATTACTATGCAAAGCAGGAAAACTCTTTTTTAACGTTCCTTAAGGGGAATATTCTTCCATTTCAGATTGGGTGCTTCAAGCACTACACCATGATTTAAACCCTGAGTTCCCTGGTATATCGATACCGATTTCACACGGAACCTTTGATCTCCCTATTGCTTTTCTTCATCTTTATTTAATATATTATCGACCTCGATTCTTCCACGAATCGGGGTCTGCTCATTAAAATACCGACAATACAAAATCACCAGATATCGTATTAGGAGATGTCTGTGGCCCGCCAGAATGTGTAAAAAGAGTAAAAAAGATGTTGCATTCTTTTTGCTGTTTTACTATTTTAACGGGCACAAATTTGAAATGAATGTCTTATAAGGGTAAGGCAAGCAAGTTTCTGCGGTAATTTCAGTATCGCAAGTCTGCGATTGATTCTCCCCTTTCAGTGAAAACGAGAAGATTAGATATTCGCCTGGGTGAATAGCGGGCATGTATTTAGCTGCTATTTATTCAGTGATTGAAAATAGAGTTCTTTGACAAATATTCTGTTGATGAAGCACATAGAGAGAAATTAAAGTTTCGTCGAAAACAAGAAAATGTATCAAGATAATAAGGGTGCATGGCGG
>Ga0209723_1002783_pt1 | contig 22557 bp, 12 predicted proteins | sample BiotimSIPDNA_2_FD_185750 | JGI IMG/M metagenome (GOLD analysis project Ga0209723, IMG submission 185750) | Anaerobic biogas reactor microbial communites from Washington, USA - Biogas_R2 time_0 SIP DNA (SPAdes) (version 2) | ecosystem: Engineered > Bioreactor > Anaerobic > Unclassified | place...
TAGGTGTTGATACTCCACTGCGCGTAGAGGGTGACGTTCGACGCCCCCATCGGCCCGTAACTTGCCTGGTTGGCGTAAGCGGTGCCGGTGCCGTTCGCCGCCGTGTTCCACCCCGTAAACGTATATCCCGTCCTGCTGAACGCGTTGGCGGTCAGGTTTGCCGACTGGCCGTATACGATCCCCTGGTTCGACATGCTGCCGCTGCCGCCGTTCACGTTGAAGACGACATAATAGGTGTTGGCGCTCCAAACGGCGTAGAAGGTGACAACGCCGCCGGGCGTTGACGTCAGGTTCGTCACGCTCTGGCCGTCGGTATAGTCAGGCGACGCCGCGGAACTCGATGTTGACCAGCCCAGGAAACTGTGCCCTGTTCTGGTGTAACCGTTGGTTGTCAGGTTCTTCGCGACGTCGTAGGTGTGCGACGAGTTCGCCGTCGAGCCGCCGGTATATCCGTTACCGTTGTAGGTTACTGTGTAGGTGTTCGCCGTCCACTGCGCGAACAGCGTCGCGCCCGTCACGTTCATCGTGAAGTTCGCGCCGTTCGCGTACGCCGTCCCCGACCCGTTCGCCGCCGTGTTCCAGCCCGCAAACGTGTAACCGGTCTTGGTGAACGAGTTGGAGCTTAGTGCTTCCGTCGTGGCGAAGACGATGTCCTGCGCCGTCATGCTGCCGCTGCCGGTGTTCGCGTTGAAGGTTACCTGGTAGGTGTTCGCCGACCACTGCGCCACGCAGGTCGTGTTGTTCGCCGGCATCGTGCCCGGCACCGTGGGTGACCAACCGTTGAAGGTATAGCCGGTTCTCGTCGGGTTCGCCGGGGCCGTCACCGTTGTTCCATAATTCTGCGTGATCGGTGATACCGTGGAGCCGCCGTTAGAGTTGAAGGTAATCGTATAACTGTTGATGTTCCACTGCGCCACACAGGTCGTGTTGCCGGCGGGCATTGTCGACGGCACCGCGGGCGACCAGCCCGCAAAGGTGTAGCCCGTTCTTGTCGGGTTCGCCGGCGCCGTCACCGTTGTTCCGTAATTCTGCGTGATCGGCGAGACGGCGGAACCGCCGTTGGAATTAAACGTAATCGTGTATTGGTTGATCGTCCACTTCGCGTAGAGCGTAACCGTCGCGCCATTCGTTGAAGACAGGTTCGTTACGCTCTGGCCGTTGGAGTAGGACGTGCCCGAGCCGTCTGCCGCCGTGTTCCACCCCGCGAAGGTATAGCCCGTTCTGCTGTAACCGTTGGCCGTCAGCGCTTTCGCTACATCATAGGTATGCGCGGAGCTCGCCGTCGAGCCCCCCGTCGCGCCGTTGCCGTTGTAGGCCACGGTATAGGTGTTCGCCGACCACTGCGCCGTATAGGTCGCGTCGCCGATGCCTACTGTCGCGGGAACCGAAGGCGACCACCCCGTGAACGTGTAACCGGTTCTTGTGCCGGGTGAAGGCGCGGTAAGCGTTCCGCCGTAAATCATTGACGTCGGGCCCGCGCCGCCGGAACCGCCGTTCGCGTTGAATGTGATGTTATAGAAGTACCTTCGATAATATTGCGTTATGACAAGAGAGCCGTCCGGCGCTATGATCCCTTCGTCATAAGTTCCGCCCTCCGAGGAAGCGTAGAATCCCGGATAGGATTTATGCGGAGCCGTTACAAATGTGTTGGTCGTTCCGTATAGGACATCCTGTTCGGCAAAGTCCCAACCGTTTTGGGCGACATTCACTTTATAGTGGTTTACCCTGTAAACCGTGTTCGGGTTCGGTGTGTATGTATAGGTAACACTTATATTCGAACGTACATTGTTCCACGCCTGAGCGCTCGTGCTTGTGGTCGAACCCGATGCCGATGACAATGTGTATCCGGTATAACTGTTCGGCCCGAAGTACACCGTCTGGCTCGAATAGAAAGTCAGCGATTCATTCTGGTAAACATACCCGTCCGCCGAACGGTGATAGATGTTAGCGGAATAGGCGACCCTGGAAAGGTTGTTGTAGGCGGTGTCAAGCGCGGAATAGGAGTTATCCGTCGAGGTTGGATTCCCCAGGCGCGAGGCCGCGTTCAAGAGCGCCGATTCAAACGCCGCGTAGTTGGTGTAATCGGATGCCTGCAGGCCCATGTTGATGTATTGGCGGACTTTCGAGCGAAGCGTCGATTTGTCCACTTTGGTCATGTTGACATTAACGAGCATCGAGATGGCGTTGTATTCATCGTTGTTATCGCCCCATGAGCCAACTTTCATGCGGATGTTGTCATAGGAAGAGATCGCCTGGCTCCACATATTACCGTTGCGCTGCACGCCGTTGGTGACGGACACATTGTTGGTATTGCCCCAAAAGATGTAGCCGGGATAATTCTCGATGACATTGTTCTGCCAGTTGTTATCCGTACTCGTCGCGTCGGCGTACTGCCAGCCAGCCTGGCCGTTGGGGCTGAAATTGGACGCATAGTTTTTAAATTTGCCGCCGTCCATGTTGCCGGTATGAGTGAGGGCGTGGCCGCAGGTCAGGTTCGGTATCTGGTCGATGTTGCTGTAACGGCTGGTATCAACCGTCAGGGTACCCGTCGGGCTGTTGATGTTGGCTGTGTACCGGTTGTCGCCGCCGGCCCAGTTGTGGTACTTGGTCCAGCCGTTGGCCTGCGCGAAAAACCATTCTACGCAGCCGATGTTGCTCGTCGTGGAGGTCACCGTGCCGAGCAGCGGCGCGAGGATGTAAGTGCCCGAGGTGTTGGCCTGGTAGTTGCCGCCCGTGCCGCAGCCGTGCACGCCGCTGATCCACGCGAAGCCCTGCAGGTCGGCCTTGTCGCCGCTGCTGCTGCCGTCGTCGTTGCGGGTTCGGATGGCCGACGCGACGACGGAAATCTGCGGCGCGTAACAGACGGTGTAGGCTTTGGCGGTTTTATTCTCGCCGTTGACGGTGTATGTAGCGGTCCAGGTCAGCGTACTGGTGTAGCCCTGTGACAGACCCGCGCTCAGCGTGCCGGCCGATATATAGGTGCTCAGCGTCGTGCCGCTTGCCGAACTCGCACCCAAGGTATAGGCGGAGCAGCCCGAGAGACTTATGGAAACATTTGTGGCGTTGGCGCAGTAAAAATACACCGTGCCGCTGGTTTTCGCCTTTGAAGCGTCCAGAGTTCCGCTCGTGTTGCAGTCGACATAATACTTGAATGTGTTGGCGCTGTTGGCGGAAACGGAAGCCTGAAGGTAAATCAGCTCAGGCACATAGAAGGTCACGGCGAACGAGACATCGCTTTTGCTTAGAGAGTCGGTTTCGGGCACGTCCGTTTTTACCCGCACGGCGCCGCCGAGACCTATCCCGACGGACGTAAAGAGCAAAGCAAACGCCAATAAGAGGCTCAAGCCTCTTTTTGTGTTTTTCATCATAATCCCTCCAGGTTCGACAGAAACAGCCTACTGCCAATTCTTACTCAATAATAAATGTCCTATGATGCGTTCAATATATTAAATTTACTCATATTTATTGTCGCTAGTGTCCGTATAATTGGTGCAATTTCATAAAAAAATGAGCCATGCGCTCTCTTTCGTTATACTGAGTTTGAACAAAACAAAAAACTGAAAGGAAAGAACACATGACTCGAATTAATATAACACTGGAAGACCTTTTTATGGGAAACCAGGAAAAGTCCATGGCAATATTACTGGAACAGGTCATTAACGCGGTGCTGAACAAGGAGGCATCCGAGCAACTAAACGCGCAGCCATATGAGAGAAGCGATGACCGGCTGACCTATCGAAATGCAAGTAGCCTGTACAACCCGAGAATAATCCGGTTCAGGCTGCTTGATTTGAAATACTACCGAAATCGAATTTACACCAACTTTTTGGACTTGACTCATTTATCATATTGGCAAAGAACAGAAAAGTCAACAACTTTTATATAAAATTCGCCTATTTTTGTACATAAATTTAATATCATTTTATATGAATTCCCTTTTGATTTATTTTTAAAGCCAAAACCCAAACCGGTCTTTTGTTTTGGTCAAGCCGGTGGTTCGAAAACAATTTCTAAACTCACATCCTGTTTCACACAAATCTCAGCGGGACGGTAATGACGAGTCCCCGGCCTTGCAGCCGGGGACTCGTGGTTTTATCACATATAACGGTTATTCGACGGTTATCGACACTTTCGCTGTCAAGCGATAAGAAGCCGCTGTTTCGCGCTGTATTACACCCCCGTGCCCGGCTCGGCAGGCTGTTCGGCATTGAGGTTTTGCCGCGCTTCCCTCAACACACGCAAATCATTCATAACGGTTTTTCTTTTTTCACCGGTAAAATCGTAGAACAGCATCGGTATGAGTGTCAGTATACGGCCCGCCAGCGGCGCGACGGTGAATAAGCGGAAGAGGTTGGCCGTGACCCGCGGTGTCAACGGCGCGTCCGGCATATCGGTCCGGTAACCGGTACGGATAAGCAGTTTTGCCGCGATGATTCCGATTGGCAGGGTAAACAACCAATGGAACAAGCCGGTGATATAGCCGAAGGTGCATTCGTTCCTATCCCCGGTTTGCCACTCGGAATAATCGAGCAGTTCCAAATCCATGACATTGCCGCAGACATTCAGGCCGAACATCCAGCCGTCCCAGTGGTAGCAGAACATTTGAATCCAGTACCGCCGCTGCCTCTCAAATTGGAATACCAGGCCGGAAAGGCATACCAGCGAGACAAAACTGCCCGTCAGGTACCAGAGATTCTGGAAAATTACCAGAGTTTTATCCGAAAAGCGTTTTCTCAAAAACGGCGTAAGCGAGAGGGATATGAGCGACGGTATCGTCTGCGTCAGAGAGAACATGAAGAAAAGCATTCCCAGGCTCGGTTGGTATTTATAGCCGAAAAAACTAAGAACAATTCCCTGGTAATACTTTGTGACAATCAGGGAATAGGCGGCGCCGGAGATGCCGGACCAGGCCCCAAGCATACCCGATACTCTTTTAAGAACAAGGGGCTTGTTTTTGACAATGGATTTCGTAACCGTCCAAATCTCTTGAAAAAAAACAGGGAGGCTGGTTGATTGAGACGGGTCTCTGGCCGGAGCCGGAATCCGCACCTGTCGGACGGCGTTGAAAATCAGCGCGACCGCAACAGCGATAGTCGTAAAGAGGATGGTTCCGTACAAATAATAATAGGCGTTGGCCGAATTGGAGCCCTTTTCGTAGGGAACAACGCCGTCGAACAGCAGCATGACCAGCGACATAACCGGCCCTGTCAGGCTGCCGGCACCGCTGCCTATCGTGTTGTTAATCGTGCCGAGAATGCCCCTCTCCCGCGAGCTCGGGGTCATGCGGATACCCAGAATACTCTGCGCGTTGCCGAGATACGGCCCGATGACCGCGCCGAGGATTCCAAGCGCGGAAACATAAATGATTTTGCTTGTATCGGATAAGCCGGGGAACATGAAGGCGATGGGTACCGCGCCGAGGACGCCCAGGAGCGCCGATGGCAAAGCCAGCACATACACCGTTTTTTTATGGTTGGTCATCCTGTCCGATATACGGGCGGCAAACAGATTGTAAATCTGAACAAAAACGGATATCGCGGTGCCGGCTTTCGCAAGGTTCACATAGGATTTCGGATTGAGTTTGAGAAAAATGGTATTGACCATACCGCCCCAAACGCCAAGCGCCCCTTTCAGACCGTCGGAGCCGGTCGCGAGGGCGCTGAATATGTATTCGGGCAGCGTCAAATATTTTTTCTTTTCGGGGGCCTCGGGGGGCGGAGCCTGCCGCGCTCCGGGGTCGGGGCAGCCGGCAACGGCGGTTCCTTGCGTCTCTTGAGTTTTTTCACGCAGCGTTGTTTCGCTCATTGCCCCGCTCCCTCATCCATTGTTGGGAAACCCGCTAAAACCCCTGCGCCGCGGGCCATGCCGGCGCGGCGGTTAATCCAAAAAGTCCCTGAGCCTTTTACTTCGGCTCGGATGGCGCAATTTGCGAAGCGCTTTGGCTTCGATTTGGCGAATACGCTCACGGGTGACATTAAACACCTTGCCTACTTCCTCGAGAGTATGCGACTGCCCGTCGGCCAGGCCGAAGCGGAGGGCGAGCACCTTTTCCTCTCTTAAGGTCAGGGTTTTCAGGACATCGCTGATTTGTTCCTTGAGCAAGAGCATAGAAGCGGCATCGGCGGGCGCCGGCGCGTCGTCGTCGGGAATGAAGTCGCCCAAATGGCTGTCTTCCTCCTCACCGATGGGCGTTTCCAACGAAACGGGTTCCTGCGCCACACGCAAAATTTCGCGGACTTTGTCAACGGGCATCTCGAGTTCGGCGGCGATTTCCTCGGCGGTCGGGTCCCTTCCGTTTTTATGGAGAAGCAGGCTGTTTGTCTTTTTGACTTTGTTGATGGTCTCTACCATATGCACGGGAATCCGAATGGTTCGGGCCTGGTCGGCGATAGCCCTGGTGATGGCCTGCCTGATCCACCAGGTGGCGTAAGTGGAGAACTTAAAGCCTTTTGTGTAGTCGAACTTGTCAACCGCTTTGATGAGCCCCAGGTTTCCCTCCTGTATCAAGTCAAGGAACTGCATTCCCCTGCCGACATAACGCTTGGCGATGCTGACAACGAGGCGCAGGTTCGCCTCGGCGAGCCTTTGTTTGGCCCGCATATCGTCTTGCGTTATCCGAATCGCGAGTTCAATCTCCTCCTCGGGTGTCAGAAGGGGTACCCTGCCGATTTCCTTGAGGTAAACCTTGACGGGGTCATCCATGGCCGCGTTTTTCTCAATGCCCGTCATATCCGGCGTTTTCGGGATTTCCAAATCAAGAGACAGACTCTCCAGAGCGGCGTCGCCGAAGTCATCGATAATCTCTATGCTTTGGCTTTCAATGATATCATACAGCTTATCAAGTTCCTCGACATCGTAATCCATCTCCACAATGACGGCGTCGATTTCCTGCGTGGTCAGCCTGCCGTTGAGCCTGCCTTTTTCCAATAGCAATTTGACGGCAGACTTTTTCTCCATTCCTTCCATATACTCTCCTTCACATCCAAATCGCGGCGGCACGGCATACGGCCGGTTCGCGGCGATTATGTATTTTTCTTATTAAATAATTTGAGGAAATCCTCGTCGCTGATTTCGGAGGGATTGGGGGTTTTTCTTTTATTTTTTTCCTCTTTGAGCACATTTATACAATCGTCGCACTCGGCGACGGTATTGCTCAGCGCCCCCGCGGCAGCCGAAAGCCCGGCAATCTTCTCCATTTCCTCCACGGTGAATTCCGAAGACAACACCGTCAGGTCCGCCGGTTTGCCACTCTTGAGCCTTTCGCTTATCGCGGTGTAAACCCTTTTGTTAAAGTCGGTCACGAAGTCATCGGGGTCCGGCGCGCGTGACAGTTTCGAATAAAAATCCGGGTTGCGCAAGAGCGCCGAAATCAACAGCTCTTCGGCTTTGACCGCCCGAATGTTAGCCGGGGCGGAGGAGGTTGTTTTAAAACCGAAAGTCATGGCGGTTTTCTGCAGCCGGCCGGTTTTTTGGCGCTCCCTGTTTTTTTCCCTTTTCTTCACCGCTTCATCGACCTGAATAACAATCGCATCTTTGGCCACACCGAACTCCTCGGCCAGGCGGGCCGCGTAGACATCCCGTTCGATCGGCCCCGGCAGGGTCGCCAGCACCGGCACGGCGGATTTGAGGAAGTTGAGCTTGCCGTCGGCTGTTGCCGTGTCGTATTTTTTTCGTTCCGCCAGGAGTCTGTACTCAATGTCGTTGGCGGCGCCGTCTATCAGCCTTTGGAAGTATTCCCGCCCTTTTACCCGAATAATCTCATCGGGATCTTTGCCGCCTTCCAGGCGAAGGACACGGATTTTCAACCCGGTCGTGTTAAAGACGGACAGCGCTTTCCTCGTCGCCTCACTTCCCGCCTCATCCGAATCATAAGCGAGAATCACCTCTTCGGCGTAACGCGACAAGAGTTTGGCCTGTTCTTTTGTCAGGGCGGTTCCCAGACAGGCCACCGCGTTGGTAAAGCCCGCTTGGTGAAGCGCGATGACATCCATATAGCCTTCGGCGAGTATAAGCTTGCCGCCGTTGCCGTTTTTCGCCAGATTCAACGCGTAAACGCCCTGGCTTTTTTTGTAAACCAGTGTGTCGGAAGTGTTGACGTACTTTGGCTTCGAGTCATCGAGCACCCGGCCGCCAAAGGCGATAACATTGCCCCGCAAATCAATGATGGGGAACATGATACGGTTGCGGAAGCTGTCGTAGTAATGAACCTTTTCGGTTCGTTTGCTCGCGGCGACCAGATTGGCCTGGTAAAGTTCCGGGGCGGAAAACCCTTTTTGTTTCATGTGCCCAAGCAGGGCGTCCCAGGAATCCGGAGCGAAACCGAGGCCGAAACGCGTGATCAGTTCACGGGAAAGGCCGCGGTTCGTCAGGTATCGGAGAGCCTTTTGCCCTTTGCCGCCGCAGAGTGTTTCATGAAAAAACCGGGCCGCCTCGCGGTTGGCCTCAAGCATCGCGCGGCGTTTTTTCATGAGGCTGTCGTCATAGCCGTCCTCGGGCATCGGCAACCCGGCCCGCTCGGCAAGCACCTTTACCGCCTCGACAAAATCGAGGTTTTCAATGCGCCGGATGAAGGTAATGATTTCGCCGCCGGCGCCGCAGCCGAAACAGTAAAACGACTGGCTGTCGGGGTAAACGGTGAACGAAGGAGTTTTTTCGTTGTGAAACGGGCACAATCCCGTATACAGCCTGCCTCTGCGGCGCAAATTGACATAGGGGGATATGAGTGATTCAATATCCACCCTGGAGCGAAGTTCCTGCAGAAAGGCATCGCTGATTGCCAACTCGTCACCGCCTAAACCGTTGTTTTACAGCACAATCCAGGATTTCGGAACGAACAGTTCTTCAAAAACCTTGACCGCGTACCGGTCCGTCATCCCCGCGATGTAGTCACACGACGCCCTCGGCGGCCCCTCGTCACCGGCCGCTTCCATATTACCCGGTGGCAGGGACGCGGGGTGCCCGACATAGTATTCATACAGCCATTTCACCATCGCGATGGCTTTGACCTCTTCACCCTTGCAGACCGGGTTGGTGTAAACCCTGTCAAACATAAAGTCGTGCAGTTCCCCGAACGCCTGCCCCACGCCGGCGTCGAGCCGGATATCGTCCGCGCTGTTTTCGATGGCCGAAACGACGAGCGTGTTGATTCGGCCGGACTTGCTGAATCCCAGCCTTTCCCGGATCGTATAGGGAATATCCTCTTCGGTGAGGACGCCCGCGTTGATCGCGTCGTCGATATCGTGGTTTATGTAGGCGATTCGGTCGGCTAAACGGACAATCCGGCCTTCGAGAGTGTCGGCCGGCTCGCCGCCCGTGTGGCAGCGGATGCCGTCTTTCACCTCAAAGGTCAGGTTGAGCCCCCTGCCGTCTTTTTCAAGCACCTCGACAACCCGAATGCTGTGGTTATAATGCCGGAAGCCGCCGGGGAACACTTCGTCGAGCGCTTTTTCACCGGCATGGCCGAAGGGGGTGTGGCCCAAATCGTGGCCCAAAGCGACCGCTTCGGCCAAATCCTCGTTGAGCCTGAGCGCCCGCGCGATGGTTCTGGCGATTTGCGAAACCTCGAGCGTATGCGTCAGGCGCGTCCGGTAATGGTCGCCCTCGGGTGAAAGAAACACCTGTGTTTTATGCTTCAGGCGGCGGAAGGAGTTTGAATGCAGAATTCTGTCCCTATCGCGCTGATAGGCGGTCCTGACCGGGCACTCCCCTTCGGGCAGCAGCCTGCCGCGGCTTTTTTCAGAAAATGAGGCGCGCGGCGACAGAGTCTGCTTTTCCGCAAGCCAGGTGTTTTCCCTGATGGTCTTGTCCAACTTCACTGCCTCCAAAAACGCTTCTATAAGTATATACGCTGTAAATTGTCAATTTCCTTGTTTATATTTTTAAATTTATATGAATTTTTATGAATTGTTTATGGTTTCGGCATAAAACTCGTTTTTCTTTTCGCATTTTACGCGGCCAAGGCTCAAATCGGTGACCCTCGCTTCAAAACGGGCAAGCGCCTCGACGGGGAGATGCATCGTAATCGTTACATCTTCTTTGAAATCCGTCGCCTCAATGACGCCCCCGCTTTCCGCGGCTGCCGCCGGCAGACGGCCGTAAAAGCCGTAGTCACAGCGGATGACCAGGCGGACGCAGCGCTTGACCGTAACAATACCGGCGGCTTCCACGGCAATTTTCGACGCGCGGGAATACGCCCGGACAAGGCCGCCCGCGCCGAGCATTACGCCGCCGAAATAACGCGTGACAACGACGGCGCAATCCGACAAGCCTTCTTTCAACAGCACATCGAGCGCGGGAATACCCGCGGTTCCCTGCGGCTCGCCGTCGTCGGAATACCGCCTTGTTTGGCCGTCTCTAAGAACATAGGCATAGACATTGTGTGTGGCGTCCCAATGCGCGGTTTTTATCTCACCGATAAACGCGGACGCCTCCGCGTTTGACTTTACGGGCCCGGCGTAACCGATGAAGCGAGAGCGTTTGACAGTGAATTCATCGCTGCCGCCGCGGGCTACCGTTTTGTAATCCAACATCCCCACCTCTTAGGCCAATCCCCAAAAAAATCGGACGGCTTTTTGGGAGCCGTCCGTTTTTTATTCACCGTCTTTTGACTGGATGTTGTAGCGCTTTTTAAACCGGTCAACCCGGCCGCCGGTGTCGACAAGTTTTTGCTTGCCGGTAAAAAACGGATGGCATTTGGAGCAAATGTCAACATGCATATTCTGTCTCGTGGACGCCGTTTCGATAACCTCGCCGCACGCGCAGCGGATTGACGCCTTTTCGTATTTGGGGTGGATTCCTTCCTTCACTTCTGTCACCTCTTTTTGGACGGGTAAATAGTATGCGGATGAAATTCTAACACAACGCCGCAGAAAAAGCAAGTTTTTTTTATTTTCTATTTATTAATTATAGAGCCGTTATACGGCCACAGCCGCTTGCGCTTCAAAGGAATAAACCAGAGTCTCTCTGACAGGCAGGCCCAGGCATTCCGACAACGCCCGTTTGTAAACGCCGAGCTGCGGCGCGTAGCGCGCGGCGAGTTGTTCGAGGGATACGCCTGTGTCGGTTTTAAAATCCACGATGACGATTTCGCCGTTCTCGACGAACACGCAGTCCGCGATACCCTGAACGACGACGGCCTCGTGTTCCGCGTATTCCGGCAGTTCGGGATACAACTCACGGGCCGGGACGCGGACGGCGAACTTCTTTTCCCTCATAACCGCGTCGGCTCCAAAGATACGGGTGGCCAGGCTGCTTTCAAAAAACGCCTTTATTTTGCGCAGATCCACCGCATAGGCCTCCTGCTCGCTGAGAAAACCTTCCCTCATAAGCCGGTTGCGTTCGCCGGCGGCATTCGAGCGGGCTTTCTCATAATCGGTGAACTGCATAAACTTGTGCAAAGCGATGCCTTTTTCGGCGGGTGTCAGGCCGCCCGCGTTCATAAACGCGGGCCTCGAGGAGGCGAAATACTCCCGGTTGATTCCCCGCTCGCCCAAGGCGGACGCGGCCTGCTTCGCCACCACGCCGGTAAGACCCTCATAAGGGTAAGTATAGGAAAGCCGCTCTTCGATGAGCGCAGTGAGATCGGGGTCGGGGAGAGCGCTTGTTTCTCCGGCCTCGTCTTGCGCCGGCTCGCCGGAAGACGAGCCGATCTCGATTTTTAAACGAAAATCGGCCGGAAGCACCGGCAGGCTTTCCGCGCCGGCAAGGTTTCGCAGCGGCGAGGCATCCGGATGGCGCAGCGCGGCCGTCAAGAGCCAGTCGGCGAAACTGTTGAGAGAGCGGACAACAAACGGCGGGACGGGCGCGTCGCCGAGGATGTTCCCCGCGAGAACGGAAAGCTTTTTGGCGGGGTCCTTCGAGCTGATTACCATTATGAGTTTTTCTTTTGCCCTTGTCAACGCCACATAAAGCACCCGAAGTTCCTCCGAGCGTTCGTCCTGCCTGACCGCTAGCGAAGCCGCTTTATGGCTGACCGTGTCAAACCGGCGGAATGTCGCGATATCACGGCGGCGGAGACCGATTCCGGCGCGCTGGCTGATGACAATGTTGCCGGTTTGCGATTGGTCATTAAACGCGGCGGAACAATTTGCCAGAATGCAGACGGGGAACTCCAGCCCTTTGCTCTTGTGAACGCTCATAATGCGCACGACATTCGCGGCTTCGGAAAGTTCGACAGCCGGCGAAAGATCGCCGCTGTTGCGGTCAAGTTTGTCAATAAAGCGAATAAAACCGGTAAGGCCGATATGGCCGGCCGCCTCGTATTGATTGGCGTAATCGAGAAGCCGGTGCAGATTCAGCCGCCTTTGCCGGCCGTCGCTCAACGCGCCGGCAATGGCGAGGTAGCCGGTTTCCTCGAGCAGTCTGCCGACGAGCGTTCCCGCCGACAGCGTGGAAGCGAGGCTGCGAAGCTCGAGCATTTTTTCGAGAAACGCCCCGCACTTTTGATCGCCGCGCTTCGCGGCCGACAAAAGGCATTCGTAAAGAGACGCGCTTTCTTCCCTGACCCGCAAATCGGCCAATTCGTCGGGAGTGAAGCCAAACACGGGCGAAAGCAGGACGGTCAGCATCGGCACATCCTGAAGCGGGTTGTCGAGGACACGCAGAAGAGAGAGCATAAAGCCGACTTCCTTCGCTTCAAAAAAGCCGCCGGAAAGGTCGGAATACGCGGGGATATTCTGTTTGGCAAACTCTTCCGTAAACACGGACGAGCGGTTGCGCGGCGAGCGCATTAACACACAAAAGTCCCTGAAATCGGCGGGGCGGTCCCCGTTTTTTCCCTTGACGGTGAAACCGGACGCTATCAACCCGTTGATTAAGCCGGCGATGTACTTCGCTTCGGCGGCGGTTTTCTCCTCGTCCTCGTTTTCACCCAGGCGCAGGATATGAAGCTCCGCGTCGGGCTCCTCTTTTTCCGAATAGGCGGCCGCGGGAACCAGTTTTTCTTTTTCGTCGTAGTTGAGCTCGCCCGTCTTAACGCTCATAAGCTGGCTGAAAATAAAATTGGCGGCGCCCGTAACGCCCCGGCGGCTGCGGAAGTTGCTGCCAAGGGTAATAAGGGCGGGATAATTGCCGTCCGTGTATTCCGGCAGGCTGCTGCGGCGTTTCAGGAATATCTCGGGCATCGCCTGGCGAAAACGGTAGATGCTTTGCTTGACATCCCCGACCATAAACAAATTGCTTTCGTTCTTTGACAGCGCCCAGAAAAGCATATCCTGCGCTTCGTTAATATCCTGATACTCGTCGACAAGAATTTCGGTATACCTTTCCGAAAACTCGACGGCCAGAGGCGTTTTTTTCACGCGGCCTTCGCCGTCGGGAACGACGAGCAGTTCGAGCGCCTTGTGCGCGATGTCGCTGAAGTCGACGCCGTTGGCTTCGCTTTTGAGCTGTGAGAATTCACCGTGAAACATCGTGACGGCTTCGATAAGCTTGCCGACAATCGGGCTCAGGTACGCCATATCCCCGGGATGTTCCTCTTCACTCGCGGCGAAGAGAGCGGCGAGTTTACTCACATTTTTTTTCAACCTTCCGCGTATATTCTGGGCGTAGTCTTTGACGGGGCTGACACACCCGCGGGGCGCTCTGCCGATTTGGCCAAAGCCGGGGTTTGCCAACGCGCCGCGGACGGTGTCCCATCCGGCGGTCTTCACCGTTTCAATCAGTGATATGTAAATACCGGTATCCGCCGTGAAAGCGTCCCCATACGCGAAAGCGATTTCCGGGTCGTCGTTCAGGCAGCCGGCCGCGAAACGGTTCGCTGCCAGGCAGCTTTCCAAGCCTTCGATAATGTTGTCGAGCAGCAATCTTCCCCACACGCTCGTTTTGAGCGGTTCGGTTTTTTCAAACGGTTCCGCGAGTTTTCGAAGCCACGCGGCGGGGAACGGGAACGCTTGGGAATAATTGTACAGCCGGACGATGGAATCCTTCAAAAGCCCGTCGTCGTTGCCCTGTATGAGCAATTCGACGAGTTCGACGGTCGCGGGCGCGTTTTCCCCATACAGCGTTTCCATCACGCGGGAGGCGGCCTCTTCCTTTAAAATACCGATTTCGCTTTCATCCAGTATCCGATAATCGGGATTCAGGTCAAGACGGTGGAAATTTTCACGGACAAGTTCGTTGCAAAAACTGTCTATGGTGCAGATGCGCGCGTAGGGCAGCAGCATTTGCTGTTTCGCGAGCCACTTGTCCGACGGATTCGCCGCGACAAGCCCAGCGAGAGCCTCGTTGACACGCTCACGCATCTGCGCCGCGGCCGCTTTGGTGAATGTCACAATCAGCAGGCTGTCGGCGGCGCACGGATTTGCCTTGTCGGCCAGCCGGCGGATGACCCGTTCAACAAGCACGGCCGTTTTGCCCGAACCCGCGGCGGCGGACACAAGCAGGGTTCCCCGCGTGGCGGTTATCGCGTCGAGCTGTTCAGGAGTCCATTGCGTTTTCACTGCCGTCCGCCCCCTTTCCATCAAGCGCCTCAAGCGCCTCACCGTGTTTGAGATCAATTATTCTTCTTGTCTCCATCCCGCTTTCAAAGCCGCACACCATGCCGTAATCGCAGTAACCGCAGACGGTTTTGCCCGATTGGTTCACAGGGCAGGCGGCGATCTCTCCGTTGAGCAAGGCCCGGCCGGTTTCTTTCAAGATGTTATCGACACAGGCTTTGAGCTTTTTCATTTGCTCAAGTGAAATCACATCGCCCCGGCACACTCCATTGCTGACGGACACCGGAATAAAAATCCCCTCGCCGCCCTTTTCCATACCTAAAATCGAATCGCTTTCGCCCAAGAGGATACCGTTCATACGGCTCCTCTTTATTTTTTCCTTCTGAATCGCCTCCGGCGTCGCGTTGCGGTCAAGGCTTGCCGTCGGCGCGTTGGCGGGGACATATAGCACCCCAGCCGGTAAAATCTCACCGAACCGTTGGCCTCCGTTTTGCCAGATGGCGAAAAGATAGATCAGCATTTGCATATTGATGCCGCCGAGGACATCCGAAAGCCGAAACGCTTTGCCGGACGATTTGTAATCGACAACCCTCAAGTAGGTTTTTCCGTCCGTTTCGTAAGTGTCCACCCGGTCGACGGCGCCGCGGATGCGCATCTTCGAGCCGTTTTCCAGGTCGATTTCATAACAGGGAATGTCTTTGTTGTCGCCTATGGACAGCTCAAACGCGACGGGGATAAACTCACTGCGCTGAAATTCCGCGGCGAGCCTTTCCGCGACCTCGTCGAGGACGACGGCCAACCGTTTAAAAAGGTATTCGAACCGCTTTGGCTTCTCATTCATCCCGCCCATTTTTTCATCAAGGTACTCTGTGATAACCGCCTTGATTTCCTCAAGCCTTTTTTCCCGCGGGAGATCGGAAAGCTGCTTCCCGGGGTATGCGCGCAGAAGATGCTCGAGAACGCGGTGCGCGATTATCCCCTTTTGCAGAGGATCGAGCTCCGCCGGCTTGCGCGCGAGGGCGCGAAGCCCGTGTTTGCAATAATACGCGAACGGGCATTTGGCGTAATCCTCCGCCCTCGACGCAGACATATACATCGTTTTGCCAAAGAGCCGGCCGGCCGCCGTTTTGTCCCGGATTTCAAACGGCTTTTTGTCGACGGCCCTGTCGAGCGCCGCGAGTTTGTCTTTGTACTCTTCGCTGTTTTCAAAATATTGCCTCAAAGACGCGTAAAGTTCGTCTTTTTCCGCCCACAGGGAAGCCATCGTTTCGAACGCCGGCATTACGCCTTCGACCAAATCCAACGGCGGTATGTCGGCGGTATCCGCCATCGCGCAGTTCGGGAACAGCCGCTTGATTTGCGAAACAATTTCGGAGGGCGAAAGCTGGGCGCCCGAAAGGTCCTTGCGCGCGTAAGACAAGACCAACCGCTGTGAAGCGCCGCAGAAAGCGGCATACGCGACAAAACGCTCTTCGGCGATTTTGTACTCGCCGGGCTCCGAAACCGGCAAACCGAGGCCGATGAGTTTCTGCCTTTCCGCGTCGTTGAGGATACCGGTCGAAACCGGGCTTCTCGGGAACAGGCCTTCGTTGACGCCGACGATGAAAACGGCCTTTGGCGACGCGGTGCGAATTCTGTCCGCGCTGCCGATGGTGATTTCATCAAGGCCCTGCGGAATACTGCCGAGGGTCCTTGTCGAAACAACAAGGTCGAAAAGCGCGGCGAAACGCGCCGGCGTTAACCGCACATCTTTCAATGACCGGGCGAAAGTGTCCAACATCGAACACAGGTCGTCCCACAGCCTTTCCTGCTCAAGAGCGAGTACCGGCTCGTCCGACTCCTCGAGCCCGACGGCGAGCGTCTTAAGGTTCTCGCCGGCGCCGATTTTTATAAGGAACTCGAAGACGGCCCGCGCCGCCTCTTCGCCGTCGGTATTCTCCAGGCTTTCTTTCAGGTCTTTCAGAGGCCGGACCGCTTTCGCCCTTAACGCGTTGATAAGGTTCAGCGAATCCTCAGCCTTCTTATCGAGGGCGCTTCCGTAACCTTCGGGATGGTCCTTCCAATCGTCGAGCCAGCGCTTTCCGTTGATGTTCCAAAGCAGCGCGTAGTTTTCCATCACGGAGATCTCGCCGACGCTGAAGCCGGCCAGGCCGGTTTTCAGGCAGCGCATGACGGCGTCGAGTGTGAACCCTTTCGCGGCAATTTCCAAAGCCGAGCGCACCAGAATGATCAACGGCTGCGCGGCGACTGGCTGCCGTTTGTCGATAAAAACAGGGACACCGCATTTTTTCAGGGCCGTTTTCAACGGCGACTCATAGGTTTCGGCCGTCCGCGCGATGACGGCGATGTCCCTGCAGCGGTAATTTTCTTTTCTCAAAAGCCGTTTTATTGCCGCGGCGACAAACCCGCATTCGCCGACGATGTCCGAAGCGGCCGCAAGCGTTACGGCTTCGGTATGCTTTTCATAACTTTTCGCTTCGGGGTTGTAAAGCCCCGCCTCGAGAGCCCTCAGGGCTTCGTCGATATCGCCTTTGCCGGCGTTTGAAAGCAGGAGCGGCTTTGCCACCGGCACATTGCCGCGCTTCGCCGCGTCGATGACCTTTCGCGCCGTGCGCTTCGTGTGGGCGAAGACCCCCGTGTCATCCTCCGCAGGGTACAGTCCGTCGGCGCACAGCGTCAGGTAGACTGCTTTCGCCCGGGTAAGAAGCCGTTCGATCACTTTCAGTTCCTGCCCGGTGAAGCCCCCGAACGCGTCAATCGCGACAATTTTATCTTGATAGAGTTCCCGTTCCCCGAGAATATCCGCCAAAACGGTCAGCGCGTCCGTGTCGTCAAAATAACTTCGGCGCACCAGGGCGTCGTAGGCGTTGAGGACGAGAGAAATATCCTTCGTCTTCTTTTTCAGCAGGCAATCCGCCATGCTGTTGGAAACGGTCAGAATCTCGCCGGGGTTGACGGAAGCCTGTTTAAACTCCGCCGAGAGCGCGAGCATCTCCGTAACCACCGCGGGGCTTTGCCTGTGACCGGCATAAATCTCGAGCTTCTCCGCGACGCTGTCGAGCGCGAGACTCATCAGGACAGCCCGGCCGGAATCGTCGATATGTTGGCCGGTCATCCGGCCGGTGGCTTTGAGCACGCTTTCGGCAAGGCGGCTGAAACTTGTCACATCGATTTTGAGAGCGTCCGCCGCGCCGAGCCGTTCGAGCATGGCGCGTTCCGTGAAAAACGAATACTGTTCGGGCACGATGAGCGTCAGGTCCGTTTGACCCTCTTTAATCATGCTTTCAAAAAGGCTGTGAACCCAGGCGGTTTTGCCGCTGCCGGCTCTGCCGAGAATCAAATGAAGCACGCTGGCGCCCCCTTTCGTGATGCGGGTATATCCTTTATTACTATAAGGATTATATCATAACACGGCGGCGCCGTCAGCAGTTTTCTTTGTTTTTCCGAATGGAATGCAAAGTGAGTCCCATTTTCGACCCAATCCCTCCACTGCTGCGGATAAAACCCATAGAATGAAATGCGTTCATTTTTCTTTATTAAAGGAGGTTTGGAAAATAGCACGACTGAGCGGGTTCATCTCACGAATACCGTTCGTTCCTTTATAGCATCAAAGTTCGCGGTGATATTTTACAGTCTGGTTGAGGATAACTTGAACAACTAATTGTATTTTAATGGTTGGACAATGACTGCGTATTTTTAGTGCAACAAAGACCTAATATTTGACATGTTTTTTATTGTTTGATACAATCTGATTAGGAAAATAAGGAGGTTAATTCATGAGTGAAAACAAAACAATCATATGTTCCAAGTGTGGAACACCTCACTCCTCAAGTTATTATCGTTGTATAAAATGTGATTCAATTTTAAGAAAATATGAAAATGAGGAAATTAGTTGGACGACTACGACTCGAAATTTCCTTGACAATTGGTCTGTAGATGTCGGCCAAAAGATTAAAAAATATGCCCGAAGATATTTTATTATCAATGTAATACTAAAAGTAATCGCTGTGCCGGTTGCTACAATTGCATTGTCGGCTCAGGGTTACGATGAAGTTGAAGAAATATTTTTTATTTTTTTATTATTCCTGGGAGCTGCCTTTGTACTTTTGATATTCGATTATCTAGTTGCATTTATTATCCATACGGTTGGCTGCTTTTATGAGAACATTGAGAAAACCGCGCGGTATCAGGAAACGACCTATAACCTTTTGGCCGGCGGGCAAAACGGCGCACAGACCGCCGTTCATGCCGCCGTTCCGGGTGAAAACGGGAGAGCCGCTCCCCGGGAAAACAACCCGGTCAGTGCGGGAGACTTGCCGAGTCTGTAAAAGTCCGGCGCCTTTCAAAGCTTTACTTATTGACATTGAGAAGAGGAGACCGCCCATGCCTGAAAGATATACAATCATCAAGCATTATGAAAACAGGATGTGGTTTCAAGGCTCACCCGTTCTCTTTGAGGCGGGCAACCTGCTTCGCGATTCGGTGACCGGCAAAATGCTGTTTCAGGCAAAATTCAGCAATGTGACAAGCAAGATAATTACCGCTTTCATCGTAAACATAACCTGCGTCGATGTGACGGGGAAAACAATCGGCGAGCTGGAAGGGTTTCAATACCTTGACCTTTCCGTCGGCGGCGGCCAACCCTTCGGAGATAAAATGCCGGTCATCCTGCCTTATGACAACACACGGAATATTGAAGTAACCGCGGTGCAAGCCGTATTCGGCAGCGGGGAGATGTGGGAAAATTCGGCGAAAGCCGCTTTTCAGCCGCTTCCCGCTCAGGAAAATCTTCGCGAGTTTTTAAGTAATGATCTGTATAAGCAGTTTGAGCGCGAATGCAAAAAACAAGGCAGTTACAGGGGGGGTGTTCCAGGGTTTGTACCGGACGAACACAGTGATTATTGGCTTTGCGCCTGCGGGCAGCTGAACTTGGCCGAAAATGCATTGTGTGTGAGCAATATATGCCGGTACCCGAAAAATTTCATTCTTAAAACAGCGAATCCTAAAACGCTCGAGATTTTACTGGAGGAATATAATGCTCAGCAAGAGGAATCAAGAAAAAATGAGATTTACGCGGAAGCCGTGAAGATGCAAATGCGTGAAGATTATCAATCCGCGGCCGAGTTATTTGCCAGTATTGCCGGCTATAAGGACGCCGACGCCCGAGCCACAGCGTGCGAGCAGTTAGCCGAGCAAAGAATAATCGAAAGAGAAAGAGCCGCCGAGTCAGCAAGGAAACGGATAAAAAAAATATTGGCTGTGGGTTTGCCGGCAATTTGCGTCACCGGTTTGTTCGTAATCTTGTTGAATGCTGTTATTATTCCTTCAATTAAATACAGCAGAGCAAACGGTATGTTTGAAAAAAACCAATACGCTCAGGCGGAAGAAGCTTTTAAAGAGTTGGGCGATTACAAAGACAGCGCAGTAAGGGTGACTGAGAGTATATATTTAAACGCCGGCGTATTGTTTGACGGCAAACAATACGAACAAGCAGAATCGGTATTTTCGAGCCTCGGCGATTATAAGGACAGCAAGGACAAGGCGAATGAAAGTCGATATTTACATGCCAGCGTTTTATTTGCGGGCAAACAATACGAACAAGCAGCATCGGTATATTCGAGTCTCGGCGATTATAAGGACAGCAAGGACAAGGCGAATGAAAGTAGATATTTACATGCCGGCGTTTTATTTGCGGGCAAACAATACGAACAAGCAGCATCGGTATATTCGAGTCTCGGCGACTATAAGGACAGTAAGGACAAAGAGAAAGAAAGCACTTACCTATACGCCGGCGCTTTAGTTACCGAAAAACAGTATGAGCAAGCCGCATTTAAGTATTCCGGACTCGGCAAATATAAGGACAGCAAGAGTAAATGCAACAGCGCAAAATATAATTATGTAATCATCAATAAATCAAGATCCGATTTCACAACTATGGTTTTTTTAGAGGATTTATCATCCATCGGGTATAAGGACAGCAAGGCGATTTATAATCAACTGACGAAATGGGTCGCGAAGGTTATTGTTAACGACAGCACCGATGATAAAGAAACCGACATGAATTCAATAGCCAGCTATAGCGATATTGTCTTTCACTTAACTTTGTCAGGCGGTAAACCGGGTGAAAGTATTAAAATTAAGATAAAAATTATTTATCCAGACGGAGACACGCATAACAGAACAACTGATTTTACAGTTTCCGACGGTGGCGGTATGTATTGGGGTTGGTTTGATGAATATAGTTATTATGGCAATCCAACCGGTAAATTAACTATGAAATTTTACAACGCGCAAACCGGTGATTTTTTAGGTTCCGATTCTGTTATTGTGTATTGACCGTTATAATTAAAGATAATAAAGGGCGGCTGACCGCCCTTTATTATTTCAACAATTTATTCAATATTTACATGCTGTTTTTATTATGGTATCTTAATATACAATAAATTGTTTAAGATGCGCAGGAAGGATGCAGCATGAAAAACGACAATCTCATTGAAATGGCGGCAAGCGTCGTGCCCAGCGAACGGCAGTTGAAATGGCAGGAACTCGAATTCTACGCCTTTATTCATTTCGGGGTGAACACCTTCACTAACTCCGAATGGGGTTCGGGCTATGAGTCGCCCGAAATCTTCAACCCGACAAAGCTCGACGCCCGCCAGTGGGCGGCGTCGGTCAAAGCCGCGGGCATGAGGGCGATCATTTTAACCGCCAAGCACCACGACGGCTTCTGCCTGTGGCCGAGCGCCTACACCGACCACAGCGTCAAATACAGCCCCTGGAAGGGCGGCCAGGGCGACGTCGTCCGTGAAACGGCGAACGCCTGCCGCGAGTATGGCCTGAAATTCGGCGTCTACCTTTCCCCGTGGGACAAGCACGACCCACGCTACGGCGAGGGCGAGGCATACAACAAATACTTTATCAACCAGCTCACCGAACTCCTGACGCATTACGGCGACATTTTCTGCGTCTGGTTCGACGGCGCGTGCGGCGAAGGCAAAAAGGGCAGAAAGCAGGAATACGACTGGGAGGCCTACTATAAGGTTGTCCGCGAACTGCAGCCCGACGCGGTCATTTCTATCTGCGGGCCGGACGTGCGCTGGTGCGGCAACGAAGCCGGTGTGTGCCGGCGGTCGGAATGGAGCGTCGTCCCCTACTATTACAGCACCCATGAGGTCGTCGCCTCCGCCTCACAGAAAGAGGACGGTAAAATCCCCAAAAACATCAACTTCACACAGCTTGACATCGGCAGCCGCAAAGCGATTAAGAACGCCGGCCGCCTTATCTGGTACCCCGCGGAAGTCGATGTGTCCATCCGCAGCGGCTGGTTCTACCACGCGAGCGAAGACATCAATGTCAAACCCCTTTCGAAGCTGCTGCAGATTTATTACAACTCGGTCGGCGCCAACGCGGCGTTTTTGCTCAACATCCCGCCGAACAAAGACGGGCTGTTTCACGAACGCGACGTCGAGATGCTCGCGGCGATGGGCGCTCAGCTGAAAATCGACTTCAACGAAAACCTTGCCGAGGATTCCGTCATGACCGCCTCGTGCCGGCTCGACGAGGCGCACGACGCCCAAAACGCTTTGAGCACCGACCCGGAGGAGTACTGGCATTCCGGCATGAACCCGGACGAGCCGTGGCTTATGATTGATTTGGGCGATGATTACGACATTAACAAAGTCGTCTTGGGTGAGCATATCCGCACGGGGCAGCAAATTGAAAGTTTCAAACTGTACGGCGAGATCGGCGGCAAATGGAAAAAACTCGCGGAAGGCACGGTTATCGGCTATAAGCGCATTTGCCGCTTTGATGAAGTCCGGGTGCAGCGCATAAAGCTCGTCATCGAAAGCACCCGCTGTTTCGCGACGATCTCGAAATTTGAATGCTATTGACGAAACCGAAAACGGGGCATGGGCTGTGAAGCCTGTGCCCTTTTTTAGATTAAAAAGCCGGATTGCGCTCACACTAAAAGAAACCGGCTTTTACGCTTTTTAAAGTAACTTGCAAAGTTAAATTCCACTTTTAGGGCAAGAAGCGGAAATAAGTTTCGCGACAAATTCCGGTTGCAAAGTTGCGAGAGTAGAATCCAGTTATGGTAGAATAAAGGTGTGTACGGACCAAA
>Ga0209723_1002784_pt1 | contig 22543 bp, 14 predicted proteins | sample BiotimSIPDNA_2_FD_185750 | JGI IMG/M metagenome (GOLD analysis project Ga0209723, IMG submission 185750) | Anaerobic biogas reactor microbial communites from Washington, USA - Biogas_R2 time_0 SIP DNA (SPAdes) (version 2) | ecosystem: Engineered > Bioreactor > Anaerobic > Unclassified | place...
TGCAAAGTTACAAAATATGAAATCAATGATGTTCAATATGAAATAAAGAGGATTACACAGAAATTAAAAAAATTCCTAGAAAATTCGCATACAGTAGAATTTGAAGAAAAATTACTGAAAGAGTTATATGTTTTTAACAATAAAAATTTCCCTGTACCTGAGTACAAGTATAAGGTTAAACGAAAAGAGATTGATGAAAACAAATATGGTTTGGAAAAAGAAAAGGAATTTCTTCCATTCTTTAATAAACTGGTTAGAGACTATAACATTAAGTTAAGGCAGGATAATGAAGATTCCTTTCTTGGCAAATGGTACACACAACATATCCGAGATGAAATACAATTTGTTTTTGATGAAATAAAGAAAATTAAAAATACCGAAACAAAGAAAATTGTCAGTGTTATTCTTAGCAGGACTATAAGAAGTTGCCGTGCAACTACTCATGCTGATTTAGCAACTTTAGTTGAGCCAATAACAACAACTTATTATTGCAGCAAACACGGAAAAATGTGTAAACCGCTCTTTTCTATATTAAAATGGTGGGAAACATACACAAAAGACACCGTTAAGCGGTTATTACAATTTGATAACCTTAGAAAGGATGTATTCCATACTTGTTTAAAAGGCGATAGCAGAACTATTGATATTATCAACGGGCTAAATAAAACCAATCCTAACTTTGCAAAGCTTGTAAAAGAACAGAAAATTAAAGGCATTTTTTCTTCACCACCATATGTTGGTTTAATTGATTACCACGAACAACATGCTTATGCATATGATTTATTTGGCTTGGAAAGAAATGATGAACTTGAAATTGGTCCGTTATTCAAAGGACAGGGACGCGAAGCTAAAGAAAGTTATATTCAAGGTATTAGTGATGTGTTAATTAATACAAAAAAATATTTAGTCAATGATTATGATGTATTCCTTGTAGCAAACGACAAGTACAAAATGTACCCAACAATTGCAGAAAATGCCGGAATGAAAATAGTAAATCAATTTAAAAGACCGGTGCTGAATAGAACTGAAAAAGATAAAGGGGCATATTCGGAGATAATTTTTCATTTGAGAGACAGTAAATAATGCAAATTAAAACAAAACTTGAAAAATATTGTGACAAATTCGTCAATAATAATTTTGATAAAAGAGAACGTAAAAAAGATGATTCCCTAAAGTTTGAATGGTTTGTGAACTCAATGCATGCTTGGCATTATTCAAGCCAATCATATAATTCAAAAAGTAAAATAGGTAAAGAAATTTCGTTAGGGACAAGTTTAGGGGGAGACTCTTTCTTTATTATTATTAACAATCAATTATTTAGTCTAAAAGATAATTTAGAAGAGATTATTGACCTGCTAAAGGGAAAAACTGAAAAAATAAAAGTTGTTTTTCATATTATTCAGATAAAAAAATCGAATAAAGCAGATTTGGGAGATTTTAAAAAATTTGTTGAAATTCCACTAAAAATATTTCAAGGCATTGGTATTGATAATACCCAACCAATTTTGGTAAAATTGCAATCTTTTATTCAAAAAATAATTGCCAATGAAGAATTGAAAAATATTGCACATGAATTCAATTTATTCTTTTATACTGAAAAAAATGAAAATGATATTGAAAAATTGAAACATGATTGGAAATCCGAAATTGAATTTTTTAAAAAAGCCTATCGAGAATATACTGATATCAAGGTAGAAATCAGAGGTTCAGAATTTATTAATAATACATATGAAAAATTCATATCAAATGATTTAATCTTATATGTTAATAAAAATAATCTTAAATGGATTAATGAAACTGAATATTTAATTGGATACTTAACTGCAGAAGAATTATTAAATGGTATTGCGCCGACCGATGAAGAAGGCACAGAAAGAATATTATTTCCTGATGTATTTAAAAATAATATAAGGCTATATCTTGGGGCTACACCTATTAATAATAATATTGAAAAGACATTAAAAGAGGAACCGCAAAAATTTCATTTATACAATAATGGTTTAACTATAACCACTAAAAACATTGATTCCAGCAATGTAAATTATTATAGCATTAGTCCAGTAAATATTGTCAATGGTTGCCAGACAGCTAATAGCATCTATAATGTTTTTCGAATAAAATCTAATGATGAAAGAAATGTAAAAATTCCTGTAAAAATAATCGTTGCACAAGATGAGGAGTATGAAAAAATAACTATTAGAACAAATAGTCAAAATGGTCTATCAGAACAAGACTTAGTCTCGATTACTAATATTCAGAAAGAATTGGAAGATTACTTTTTAAAATCTAAAATTCAAAATAAAGTTTTCTATTATAAGAGGCAGAATTCATTTGAACTTGAGAATATTGAAAATGTTGATTTTATTGTAACGATAAATGATATACTTAGGGCTAGTTTTTCTTGTCTGATGTTTTATCCACATAGGGTTTCTGGTTATTTTGATTCGACAACGGCAAGGTATATTAATAATATTTTTGAAGAACGGTTTTTAAAACTTTATTTCATTTTAACAGTACTATTAAAAATAACTGAAGAATATATCGAAAATAATTATCCTGAAAGATCAAGGCTAAAATTCCACATAATATATTTGTTCTACAAATTGATAAATAAAGATCTCCTAATAAATGAAATCGAAAAATATTTTAGGAAAAAACATACAATTGATGTTTTATCTATTGATGAACAAGAAAATCAAACTAAGGCAATAAATAAAATAAATAGCAACATTTTTGATATTTTAAAAAATGAAACCAAGTTTAATAAAATTATAATTTATTTGTTAGATGTTATCCAATCTGAATATCCACTTTTAGTTGATTTAAACTCTAAGGACAAAGAAAAGATTTTGTATAAAACTGTTGATGAGAGTCAAAGAGGGGAGAAGGTATTTAGTAATTTTAATGAAAAATTTACTAAAAGTATTGATGAAATTATAAATTCTTAGGTAATTAATTGAGCAAAATAAATTATTCTCAAATTTCTGAAGTTTTGATAAATAGCCTTCGAAATAAATTTCAAAACTACAAACCTGAACCAGCTTCTATGCCCTTTCACACAAGATTATTAGGCAAGGACAGAATGGCTTTGTTCTCTTTTATTCATTCATTAAATACAAATTTTGGCACAAGTATTTTTGAACCGGTTGCATTGGCTTTAGCTTCTTCAAAATTCAAAGCTGCAAAATCCCAAGCAACAGCAGGTAACAAAATAAGTGAAAGCGCCCAAAGAGTTATTCAAGATATTATGGATGACTTAACTGCTGCCAATACTAAACCAAACAAACCTGAAGAAATAAACGCAATAAGAAAAGTTTGCCAAACAGGAAAAATGAGAAATGTAAAACTAACAAAGGTGGATATACTGTTAGAAGCCAATGATGGATCACTATTTCTTTTCGACATAAAAACTGCAAAACCTAATAAAGGCGGTTTTAAGGAATTTAAAAGAACATTATTGGAATGGACTGCTTGTGTACTTGCGGAATACCCAAAAGCTAATGTAAATACTGTAATTGCTATTCCTTATAATCCTTATGAACCAAAACCATATTCAAGATGGACTATGGCAGGAATGCTTGATCTTGAAAACGAACTTAAGGTAGCCAGTGAATTTTGGGATTTTATTGGCGGGGATGGTGCATACCTTGATTTACTTGAAATTTTTGAAAAAGTTGGGATAGAGTTAAGACCAGAAATTGATGCATATTTTGCAAGGTATACAAGCAAATAAATGTTGTTTTTAATTATTTTTTGTTTGACTGGTATTGCTAATTAAAAAATATAAAATGCGATTTGGAATCCGGCAAAACATTAACCCTTCCGCCAATATTTCTTTCCTTAAAATGGCACAATCAATCATCTCTGTTTCTTCGCTTTTATCTTTATAAGCACCATTTTTTTGTTGAAATAAAATTTATAAAAAAGTAACCCGGTTAAAATTTATCTGTTTTCTATTAATCCTAAGTTTTTTCCTTCAATGTCCCTTAATCACAACTTGAGTAAAAACCAAAGATTTAGAAAAGTTGACTGATTTATATAGAAGAAGATTTCAGTATATTTTCATAAATTTAGCTGTTAAAATTTTAATTAATTATAGAAAGAGGAAAAAATGTCAGGAGATGCAAAAGCCAGCGGGGTAAAACTCGGGGAAAAAGCGGATCTCGGGAAGGATTTCGCACCTGTTTCGTTTGAAGAATGGAAAAAGGTTGTTGAAGCCGACTTGAAAGGCGCCGAATATGATAAGAAACTTCTTACAAAAACTTACGAAGGAATAACCCTTCAGCCCATTTATACCAGAAAAGATATCGAGAACCTTTCCTATGTAAATACTGCACCGGGAAACAGTTCGCGCAGAGGAGCAAAATCTTCGGGTTATGCTGCAAAAGGCTGGGAAATAAACCAGGAAATAGTTACCGGCGACGCAGAAGAATTTAACGAAGCATTAACTAGCGATTTAAACAGAGGTCAGACAAGCATTAACATTCAGCTTGATACTGCAACCAAAATGGGAAAAGATGCAGACTATGCAACTCCCGCCGAGGTTGGAGATAAAGGGCTTTCAATTTCCGCGATTAAAAGTATTTCCCGCGCGCTAAAAGGAATTGACCTTAACAAATATCCGATTAATGTTAACGCAGGATTTTCAGCGCTTCCATTTGTTACTGTTTTAAATGCATATCTTCAGAAAAATAATATTCCGGTTTCTTCTTTAAAAGGAAGCATTGAATCCGATCCGCTCGGTTTTATTGCTGAAAACGGGAAATTACCTGTTTCGTTTAAATCTGTAATTGATGAAGCTGCTTTAGTCACAAAATGGGTTATTGATAATAAAATCTGTATGAAAACAACCGGGGTAAATGTCAGCGTTTATAATAATGCCGGCGCTTCGGCAGTACAGGAATTGGCTTTCGCGATGGCAACCGCAGTTTTATATTTGAACGAATTAACTGAACGCGGCATTTCTGCAAAACAGGCTGCACAATCAATCAGATTTACTTTCGGAATCGGTACAAATTATTTTATGGAAATAGCAAAATTCCGCGCGGCTAAAATCCTGTGGTCAAATATTCTTGAAGCTTTCGGAATTGAAGAAGATGAAAGAGAAATTGAAATTCACGCTAAATCTTCTACTTATTTCCAGACAGAACTTGATCCTTATGTGAATATGCTTCGCACAACAACTCAGGCTTTTTCGGCAGTAGTCGGCGGAGTTGACAGCATGCATACAAATCCTTTTGATGAAGTTTTTAACGCTCCGGATACTTTTTCAAGAAGAATTGCAAGAAACACACAGATTATTCTTAAAGAAGAAACACATCTCGACAGGTTGATTGACCCCGCAGGCGGTTCATATTTTATAGAAAAACTTACTGACGATGTTGCCGTACAATCCTGGAAATTATTCCAGCAGATTGAAGAAAAAGGCGGAATGTTCGAAGCTCTGATATCAGGATTTATTCAGGGATTGGTTAAAGAAACCGCTGAAAGCAGAAAAAAAGATTATTCGAAAAGAAAATCAGTTCTCGTCGGAACAAATATGTACGCGAATATGAAAGAAGAAAAAATACCTTCGCGCAAAACTGATCCGCAGGCATTTTTCAAAAAACGTTCGGAATATTTGCAGAAATTCAGAGTTTCGGGTAATCAGGAAAAAAATTCCGGCATTCTCGAAAAGATGCAGCAGCTTGTTAACGATAATTCAGCAGATGTAATAAATACTGCAACCTCGGCAATTCTTGAAGGAGCTACAATCGGTGAAATTTCAAGCGCCGTACGCGCTGCAGCCGAACCGGGAATAAATATTTCTCCGCTCGAAATTAAACGCGGCAGTGAATTATTCGAAGAATTGAGAAACGCTTCGGATGCATTTTTAGCAAAAACCGGAAAACGCCCGCAAATATTTATGGCAAATATGGGTCCGGTTAAACAATTTAAAGCACGCGCCGATTTTGCCCAGGGATTTTTTGAAACAGGCGGTTTTGAAATGCTTAACAATAAAGGCTTCAAAACTCCGGAAGAAGCTGTTAAAGCGGCTTTAGATTCAAATGCGCCGATAGTAATAATTTGTTCAACAGACGACACCTATCCTGAACTTGTTCCTGCAATTGCAAGCGGAATAAAATCTGCAAATCCGTCAGTTCAATTAGTTTTAGCAGGATTTCCAAAAGAGCAGGTTGAAGCGCATAAAGCATCCGGCATTGATGAATTTATTTTCCTCGGGGCAGATGCTTATCAAATATTATCAGGTCTGATGAATAAACTAAAATAATAATTTTGAATGTTGAATTTTTAATTTTGAATTGAAGATGAAAGAAGGAAACGTAATAAAAGAAAAGAGTTTTGATTTTGCACTTAGGATTATTTCTTTATATCAGGTACTTAAAGAAAATAATGAATATGTGCTTTCAAGACAATTACTGCGTTCCGGAACTTCAATAGGCGCTAATGTTGAGGAAGCTTCAGCGGCATCTTCAAAAAAGGATTTTATTAATAAAATGGCGATTGCATCGAAAGAAGCCAGAGAAACCATTTATTGGCTAAAACTTCTTCAAAGAAGTAAGCTTGTAAAATATGACTTTACAAGTATTATGAAAGATATTGATGAAATAATAAGGATTCTTACTGCAATTGTTAAATCGTCTTCTGATAATTCAAAATTAAGAATTAAAAATTAAAAATTCGAAAAGGAAATAAAATGAAATCTATAAAATTTAAAGAGAAAGAGTTAAAATTAGAATCGGGTAAATCATCATTCGATTCTTGGAGAAAGAAGTTTGAAGCTGAAACTGGAAAATCCGCAGATCAGTTTATCTGGGAAACGATGGAAAAAATTAATGTGAAACCGCTTTACACAAAAGAAGATTTGGCAAATTGCGAACATCTTGATTATATGTCGGGCGTTGCACCTTTTCTTCGCGGACCTTACAGCACGATGTATGTTATGCGTCCATGGACGGTAAGGCAGTATGCAGGTTTTTCGACTGCTGAAGAAAGTAATGCTTTTTACAGAAGGAACCTGGCTGCGGGACAAAAAGGTTTATCGGTTGCGTTCGATTTGGCAACACACCGCGGTTACGATTCCGATCATCCACGAGTTGTAGGAGATGTTGGTAAAGCCGGTGTAGCTATCGATTCTATCGAAGATATGAAAATTCTCTTCGATCAGATTCCGCTTGATAAAATGTCAGTTTCGATGACAATGAACGGAGCTGTTCTTCCTATTCTTGCATTCTATATTATTGCGGCAGAGGAACAGGGAGTTGCCCCGGAACTTCTGACCGGTACAATTCAGAATGATATTCTGAAAGAGTATATGGTTCGTAACACTTACATTTATCCGCCCGAACAATCAATAAAAATTATTGCCGATATTTTTGAATTTACCGCGCAGAAAATGCCGAAATTTAACAGCATAAGTATTTCGGGTTACCACATGCAGGAAGCAGGAGCTACTGCCGATCTTGAAATGGCTTATACACTTGCCGACGGACTTGAATATGTCCGCACAGGAATTAAAGCCGGGATGGATGTTGATACATTTGCTCCCCGACTTTCGTTTTTCTGGGCGCAGGGAATGAACTATTTTATGGAAGTTGCTAAAATGCGCGCTGCCCGTTTAATTTGGGCAAAACTTATCAAACAGTTTAATCCGAAAAATGAAAAATCAATGTCGCTTAGAACTCATTCGCAGACTTCGGGATGGAGTTTAACAGAGCAGGATCCATTTAACAATGTTGTGCGTACCTGTCTCGAGGGAATGGCTGCAGCGCTTGGTCATACTCAATCTCTTCACACAAATTCACTTGATGAGGCAATTGCGCTCCCGACTGATTTTTCTGCAAGAATTGCAAGAAACACGCAGCTTTATTTACAGGATGAAACCAACATTACAAAAGTAATTGATCCTTGGGGCGGTTCATATTTTGTTGAATCTCTTACAAATCAGTTGCTCGAAAAAGGCTGGAAACACATTCTCGAAGTTGAATCTTACGGCGGAATGACTAAAGCTATTGAATCAGGCATTCCAAAAATGAGAATTGAAGAAGCTTCCGCCAGAAGACAAGCTCGTATTGACAGCGGCGCTGAAACTATTGTAGGCGTAAATAAATACCGTTTGGATAAAGAAGATCCGATTGAAATTCTTGAAGTTGATAATACTGCCGTAAGGTTATCGCAGATAAAAAGACTTCAGGATGTACGGTCTAAAAGAAATGAAGCCGATGTTAAAAGTTCGCTCGAAGCGCTTACAAAATGTGCCGAAACAAAGGAAGGGAATCTTCTGGCGCTTGCAGTAAATGCTGCACGGGTACGCGCAACTTTAGGCGAAATTTCGGATGCAATTGAAAAAGTATCAGGGAGATATCAAGCTGTGACAAGAACAATATCAGGCGTTTACAGCAGCGAATATAAGGACGAAGAAGCTAATAAAGTTGCTGTTGCGCGCAAAATGACTGACGATTTTGCTGAACGCGAAGGACGCAGACCAAGAATTATGATAGCTAAAATGGGACAGGACGGACACGACCGCGGAGCAAAAGTAGTTGCTACTGCTTATGCAGATATGGGCTTCGATGTTGATATGGGTCCGCTTTTCCAGACACCGGAAGAAACTGCAAAACAGGCTGTTGAAAACGACGTTCACTGCGTTGGTATGAGCTCGCTTGCCGCCGGACATAAAACACTTTTACCTCAGTTAGTTGACGAATTGAAGAAGCTTGGAAGAGACGATATTATTGTAATTGCCGGCGGTGTTATTCCCGCACAGGATTACGATTATCTTTATCAGCACGGAGCTTCAGCCATTTTCGGTCCGGGAACAAAAATTCCGGAAGCTGCAATTAAAATTATGGAAGAAATAAATAAAAGATTCTAAAACCCGGTTAAAAGGTTATTATTATTTCAGGAAATCAGCAGCCCCGATGTTATAATCGGGGTTTGTATTTCCAATATTTGTCATAATATTTTTGTTTCTATAATTAAAAATACTTTATTGCAGTTTTAATTCTGTAATTTTAGTTTGTTTTTGCAATTAAAAATGAGTATCAGTTGTTTCAAATATTTATAAGCGGTTTATTTCTCGGTATTTCAGTAGCTGTACCGATAGGTCCGGTAGGACTTTTATGCATCGACCGGACAATAAAAAAACATTTTTGGTCCGGTTTTTTTTCAGGAATAGGTGCAGCTTCGGCAGATGCATTATATGGTTTGATAGCAGGATTAGGAATAACCTTTATTTCCAACCTTTTAATCAAGGAAGAATTTTATTTTCAGCTGATTGGCGGTATTTTGCTTGTAGCTATCGGAATAAAGTCATTTAAACTTAAACCGAGAAAAATGAAAAATTATGAGCCAAGCAAAAAGAAATTAGCGCGGGATTTTTTTAGCGCATTTATCCTGACGATTACAAACCCAGGTACAGTTATTTTTTTTATGGCGGTATTTTCAGGTTTCGGATTGGCAGAAATAGCCGGTCAATATTTTAATACGTTTATTTTAGTGGCCGGAATATTTATCGGATCTGTAACTTGGTGGTTCTTTCTTTCGGGGACAGCTTATTTTCTCAAACCGAAAATAAATGAAAAATTTCTTACTGGTTTAAATCATTTATCGAGCACTGCAATTATTATTTTTGGATTAGTAATTTTAGCTTCCCTCTTATTTAATAAATCTATCGGGTTGTAACGGTGTGGTTTAACCAGTAAGGCAGAACTCCTTATCGGCGTTTTCCTCTGAGGTCAGGGTCGCACCCTGACCCAAGAATCTAAATTATTTGAACACCGGCATAATCAGTATCAACTTCAATTATTGTATTGTCACTGAACGCATAATTCCTTGCGCTCTAGTATTTATATTCTTCCGGTTTTACAACAATTCCTGCTTTTACAGGGTTATCGTGTATATATTTCGATTTAACCCAAAACATTTTTTCATTTCTTATTACTTCATCATCAAATCTGCTCATCCACAATTTCCGGCTTTGATCTTTTATTCCTTCTGCCGCTTTTATAAAATGATTTTCCAATTCCTTTAAGTTTTCTTTTTCTATTAAACCAAATATTTTCCAGGCTGTAAACTTTTTAATATCCCTCATAATATCTGATACTGTTCCGCGTTTTTGCTCTGTCCGCACAATCCAATGAAAATGGGATAGCATAATAACATAACCAAGTATTTCAAATTTGTAACGGGTTTTGTAATATTTAATATTGTTTATCAGAATATCACAAAAAGCCGTATTCTCAAATATCGGTGTGAAATTTACTACCGTTGTTGTAATAAAAAATATACTTTCTTCTGTTAAATTATTCCTTCCTCGTCTTCCCATCTTTTTCTCATAAAACTATCATATTAACTGTGCTTTCTGTCAGGGTGCGCGACCCTGACAGCCGGGAAATATCAAGAGGAATATTGTTAATTATTTATACTTTTTGGTGGTCAGTTTTCAGGCGGAAAAAACAGATAATACCATTTATTCCCTAAAGCCAAAGGGAAATACCCCTGATTTTGATCTTCAACTGATGGCCCAACCAAATCGCTACAATTAGACAAAAACAAAAATGATATTAATAAAATAAAAGATGACCTTAGCATATCCCTCCCTAGCATATAAATATTAATTATCTCGCTAAAATTTAAAGCGGGTAAAAAATACACAATCACATTTCTAAATTCAATAACTAATTCTCCAAGTATGTTAAATTTTTAACTCAGTGCAACTCAGTGAAAAACTCTGAGAAACTCTGTGGTTAAAAAAGCACGAATTAAATAAGAGTAAGAGTAAGTTTCAAGAGTAAGAATATTGCAAGGCTTTCACCGTCTTTCCTTCTCCGATCTCCGGTCTGTTTACCCAGTTTATCAGGCTTTTGACTGACGCTATGCGCTATGCGCTTTGCATTAACCTTTCACCGTTCACCTTTAACCTTTCACCTCTCATTAAAAATCAAAATTATCCGGGTCGCCAAATCTTTCCTCGGGGGTCTGGGTGCGACCCTTACAGCCGGGGAATAATAAAAGCTCAGCCATAATATTGTTTGTTTTAATGACTGTTTTTGGGTTTATTTTTTCGGGCGATAAATACTTGTACTTAATCCCCAAACCATTTCAGCTGTTTCCATCATAGTTTCCGATATTGTTGGATGAGCGTGAATTGTAAGCGCCATATCTTTGGCTGTAGCAGCCATTTCAACTGCTAAAGTTCCTTCGGCTATTAATTCGCCGGCTCCTTGTCCAACCATGGCAACACCTATTATTCGTTCGGTATCTTTTTCGACTATAAGTTTTGTCATACCGTCGGTTCTGTCCATCGTAACGGCTCTGCCTATTGCAGCCCAAGGAAATTTATGAATTTCTACGTTCAGACCTTTCTTTAAGGCTTCATTTTCGGTTACTCCTGCCCAGGCAACTTCGGGATCGGTATAAACAACCGATGGAATTGCAGCCGGTTCGAAAGCAACTTTATGCCCCGCAATCGCCTCAACAGCAATTTTCCCTTCTGCGCTGGCTTTATGTGCAAGCATAGGATTTCCGACTATATCTCCGATTGCATAAATGTTTAAATCGTCAGTAAGCAGCTGACTGTTTACCTGAACAAATCCTTTTTCACTAAACTTTACGGAAGTATTTTCCAGTCCCAATCCTTTTGTAACCGGGCGTCTCCCTATTGCCATAAGCACTTTATCAAATATCTGAGCCGGCTCGTTTAGTTTTTCGCCTTCAAATGTAACTTTCAGTCCTTCACTTATTTCTTCAATTTTTACAACTTTTGTTTCAAGCAAAATGCTTCCAAGACGGGGTTTAAGACTGCGGGTTAATATATCAATCAAATCCTTATCAGCACCGGGAACAAGCTGAGGCATCATTTCAACTACGCTTACTTTTGTACTCAGCGAAGAATAAACATTTGCCATTTCAAGTCCGATTATACCACCGCCGATAACAAGCATTTTTGCCGGTATGTCTTTCAGCTCAAGAGCTCCGGTGGAATCAATCATCCTTGGAGAGTCAATCCACAAGCCGGGAATACGAACAGGTTCCGAACCGGTAGCGAGAATTGCTTTATCGAATTGTACTTCTTCAATTGTTCCGTCGGTTTTTTCAACTTTTATAGTATTCGGGTTCAGGAATTGACCTCTTCCCTGAATGTAATTTATTTTGCGCTGTTTTACTAATTGTCCCGTTCCGCCTGTAAGTTTTGCAACAACTTTATCTTTAAAAGCTCTTACTCCGTCAATATCAATTTTCGGGTCGCCGAAATCGATACCCCATTTTTTGGCGTGCTTTGTTTCTTCTAAAAGTTTAGCAACATGCAAAAGCGCTTTTGAAGGAATACATCCAACGTGAAGACAAACTCCTCCGGGGTTCTTATTCAAATCGATTAATGTTACATCCATTCCAAGATCAGCAGCAAGAAAAGCGGCAGTGTAACCGCCGGGACCGGCTCCGAGCACAGCAAGTTTTATTTTATTCATATACTCTCCAAAATCACATTCAGCAAATTTAAAATTTTATCTGTTAAATTTTTATCCTTCAAGCGACATCAAAATAGGCTGCTCAAGCGCAGAACAAATCCACCTTAAAAATCTTGCTCCGTCAGCGCCGTCAATTATCCTGTGATCGTACGAAAGGGACAGCGGCAGCATAAGCCGGGGGATAAATTCACTGCCTGAATATTTAGGTTCGTAAGAGCCGCGTGATATTCCTAAAATCGCAACTTCCGGGGCGTTTACTATAGGAGTAAAGCCTGTTCCGCCGATTCCGCCAAGATTACTGATTGTAAAATTTCCGCCTTGCAAATCTTCTAAAGTTATTTTTTTGTCGCGTGCTTTTTTCGATATTTCCGCAAGTTCTGCCGCAAGTTCAATAATATTTTTTTTATCAACATTGCGGATTACAGGAACAATCAGACCTCTGTCAGTATCAACAGCTACGCCGATATTTATATATTTTTTATATATAATTTCATTACCGGCCATATTAACGCTTGCATTAAATTGCGGGAATTTTTTAAGAGCCGACGCAGCAATTTTTAAAAGAATTGCTGTCACAGTCAGTTTTCCGCCAGCCGATTCAGCAAGTTTGCCGTATTGCTTCCGTATTTCTTCAAGCTCTGTAATATCGGCTTTATCAAATTGAGTTACGTGCGGTATTGATGCCCAGGCGTACGATAAATGTTCGGCGGTTTTTTTGCGGACATTATTCATTGGCTGGATATCAGTTTCTCCCCATTTGCTAAAATCCGGGAGCGGCTCTGTTTTAATTCCGAAGCCTCCGCCTGAGGATGCAGACTCTATATTTTCATTCAAGCTTTTTGCATATTTTTTAACATCTTCAATAGATATTCTTCCGCCTGGTCCGCTTCCTCTTACATTGTTTATCTTAATTCCTATTTCGCGGGCAAATCTTCTTACAGAAGGAGCAGCCGGAGCAATAATTGATTTTGTCTCTAAAGCAGCTTCATTTGCAGCTTCTTTTTTTACCGGTTCTGTTTTCGGCAGGGCAGGAGCCTCTGGAACAGGTTTCTGCGGGCTGTCTATCTTTTTTGCGGAGTCAGTTTTGTTTTCGGCAGAATCAGAATCACTAGTTTCAATTATAAATATAATTTCGCCAACATTTGCTGTACTTCCTTCACTAATCTTAATCTGCTTCACAATGCCGTTTACATCGGACGGTACTTCCATAGAAGCTTTATCGGTTTCAAGCTCAACCAGAGCCTGATCTTTTTTTACAAAATCGCCTTCTTTCACTAAAATCTTTGTAACAGAAGCTTTTGAGATATTTTCGCCTAATTCAGGCAGTTTGAAGTTGTAGAGTTTTGAAACTTTATCATTATTTGCTGATAATGCAGGTTTTATTTCCTGCGGTATTTCGGCAGCATCTGAATCCGTTTTAACGGATAAGGCTGGAACTGATTCTGACGATTCAGTTTCGATAAGCAGCAATACCTGTCCGGCACTGGCTTTTTCTCCTTCCTTCATTTTAACTTCTTTAACAACGCCTTCAATGTCCGAAGGGATTTCCATGGAAGCTTTATCTGTTTCCAGCTCTGCAAGCGGTTGTTCTTTTTTTATTTTATCGCCGACTTTTACAAGCACTTTTGTTATATCAGCAGATGTTATATTTTCTCCTAATTCCGGTAATCTAAATTCAACGACCATTTTTTTTCTCAGTTTAAGTTATCAGATTATGATTTCAAGGGATTAAGTTTTTCAGGGTTTATCCCCAATTCCTTAACGGCCTTCGATAATACTTCTTTCTTTAAAAAACCTTCCTGAACAAGCGAGGATATTGTTGCAAAAACTATATGCTTTGCATCAACTTCAAAGAAATCGCGTAAACTTTCGCGGTTTTCGCTTCTTCCAAATCCGTATGTGCCAAGAGTTTTAAGAGGAGAAGGGAGCCATTTCGAAATTGAATCTGCCAATATCTGCACATAATCGGATGCAGCAATAAAAACTCCGTTTTCTTCTTTAGTAACGGCAGTAACATAAGGTTCCTTTGCCGGTTTATCGGGATTGAACATATTATATCGTTCAGCTTCCATTCCATTTAAACGAAGTTCTTTATAACTGGTAACGCTCCAAACATCCGCCGAAACATTGTAATTATTTTCTAAAATTTCCTGAGCTTTAAGAACTTCATTCAGTATAGTTCCGCTTCCCAGCAAATGAGCTTTTGCTTTCGATTTTTTATCCGATTTTTTGAATTTATACATTCCCTTAAGAATTCCTTCTTTTACGCCTTCGGGCATTGCAGGCTGAGGATAATTCTCATTCATTACTGTAATGTAATAGTAAATATCTTCCTGTTTTTCGTACATACGGTATATACCGTCGCGAATAATAACTGCCAATTCGAATGCAAATGCAGGGTCGTATGTTTTAAGATTTGGAATTGAATATGCAAGCAAGTGACTTTGTCCGTCCTGATGCTGCAAGCCTTCACCGGCAAGTGTTGTTCTTCCGGCGGTTCCTCCAATCATAAATCCTTTGGTTTTCATATCAGCAGCAGCCCAGGCAAGATCGCCGATGCGCTGGAAACCGAACATTGAATAGTAGATGAAAAAGGGTATCATATTTACGCCGTGAGTGGAGTAAGCAGTTCCGGCTGCAATAAACGACGACATACTTCCTGCTTCGGTAATTCCTTCCTCAAGAATCTGCCCGTCTTTTGCTTCTTTATAATATAGAAGACTGTCTTTATCAACCGGCTCATATAACTGTCCGACGTGTGAATAAATTCCTATCTGGCGGAAAAGGGCTTCCATCCCGAAAGTCCTTGCTTCGTCCGGAACAATAGGTACAATCCTTTTTCCTAATTCATTATCTTTTAAAAGTTTGGTTAAAATTCTAACAAATACCATTGTTGTGGAAACTTCTCTTCCTTCGGTACCGGTATAAAATTCTTCGAATAATTTTTCGGAAGGTGTTTTTATTACCGAATTCCGGATTACTCTTTTTGGTACATATCCTCCCAAAGCCTGGCGTCTTTCTTTAATATAACGGATTTCGGGACTGTTGTCGTCGGGACGGTAAAACGGAGCATTTGCAACTTCGTCATCCGATATAGGAATACCGAATCGTGTTCTAAAATGTTTTAGTTCGTCTTCATTCAATTTTTTCTGCTGATGCGTGATGTTTTTTCCTTCGCCGGCTTCACCTAAACCATAACCTTTTACGGTCCGGGCAAGAATAACAGTCGGCTGACCTTTATGTTCAACTGCAGCTTTGAATGCAGCATAAACTTTTATGGGGTCGTGACCGCCTCTGGTTAATTTTTCAATTTGTTCATCTGTTAAGTTTTCAACTAGTTTTGCAACTTCCGGGTATTTTCCAAAGAAATTTTGGCGGGTATATTTGCCATCTTCTACAACGTATTTTTGCGATTCGCCGTCAATGCTTTCATTCATTCTTTTAAGAAGCATTCCGGAGCCGTCTTTTGCAAGAAGATTATCCCATTCGCTGCCCCATATAACTTTTATAACATTCCAGCCGGCGCCTCTAAAGTTAGCTTCAAGTTCCTGAATAATATTTCCGTTTCCTCTTACAGGTCCGTCAAGTCTTTGCAAGTTGCAGTTAATCACAAAAATCAGATTGTCCAATTTTTCGCGGGCAGCAAGAGATATAGCTCCCAAAGCTTCCGGCTCATCGGTTTCACCATCGCCAAGAAAAGCCCAGACCTTTGAATCGGCTTTTTGTAACAGTCCGCGGTCTTCCATATAACGGTTAAAACGCGCCTGATAAATTGCCATAATAGGACCCAGCCCCATCGAAACTGTAGGGAATTCCCAAAAATCGCTTAACAGCCAAGGGTGAGGATAAGAAGATAATCCGCCGCCGGGCTTTAATTCGCGCCGGAAATTTTCGAGCTGTTCCTTTGTAAGTCTTCCTTCAAGAAAAGCTCTAGCATAAATGCCCGGAGCTGCGTGACCTTGAAAATAGATCTGATCGCCGCGGCTGTTATTATCTTTCCCGCGGAAAAAATGATTGAAAGCAATTTCGTATATAGTTGCTGCCGAAGCATACGTGGAAATGTGACCTCCTATTCCGGGTGATTCTCTGTTTGCACGGACAACCATTGCCATGGCATTCCAGCGGATAAGACTTTTTATTCTTCTTTCAATTTCTCTGCCGCCGGGAAAGTTAGGCTGATTTTCGGGTGGAATTGAATTTATATAAGGAGTGTTTGCGGTAAACGGGAGATCAACCCCCGAAGCGTGGGCAAACATATCAAGTTCGTGAAGAAGATCTTTTACTCTTTCAGGTCCGCTCTCCTTTAAAACATATTCAAGCGATTCAAGCCATTCGAGGTTCTCAATCTTTTCTAATTCGTAATTTTCGTCTTTTATTTTGTCCATTGCATAATTCCTTTTAATTTCATTCATTATCTAATTAAGGACATCAGGTAATATTTTATTTTTAAATCTAATAAAACTATAAAAAATTATTAATAATATTCTGATTACAAAATTTAATTTAATGGATTTTGATGATTCATTCCACTTCCTGCTTCAAGTAATTCACTTATTTCCTTGCAAAATGCCGTAACAGCGCTTAAAACAGTTTCGGGATTTTTAAATGTATTTTTCATTTCTAACTTCATAACATCTTTATTCTGAATAAAATTCACATCCCGCTGATATTTTTCCATAATATGTTTAAGTATTTTTGAAAAGCTTGTCTGGTAATACTCTTCTTTTTCACCTTTAGGAAGAATAAGTGAAATTTTCTGCGCTGTAATTACAATCCTTTCAAACATTGCATACGATGCGTAAAAGCGTAAAATTGCCGTGTTTATCAGCCTGTCTATTATAGGCGGAATTTTTCCGAAACGGTCTGTAATTTCTTCCTGTATCTCGTCAATTTCATTAATGTTTTTTAATGAAAAAAGAAGCGTATAGTAACTTAAGCGGTCAGCCTGATCGGGCATATACGAATCGGGTATGCCGACTTCAAAAAATGTATCAATTGTAGGTTCGGTTTTATCGCGGTGTTTAGGAAGATTTTTAAACACATCTTTAAATTCGCTTATTTTCAATTCTTCAACGGCTTCATCCAAGAGCTTGATGTACATTTCGAATCCGACGGCATCAATCGAACCGCTTTGTTCTGTTCCTAAAAGATTTCCCGCCCCTCTTATTTCAAGATCCCGCATCGAAAGATTAAATCCGCCGCCGAGATCAGTAAACTCTTCTATAGCCTGAAGTCTTTTAAGAGCTGTTTTTGAAATTGATTTTAATGACGGAACAAGCAAATAAGCGAAAGCTCTTCTCGCGGAACGTCCTACTCTGCCGCGCAATTGATGCAATTCGGCAAGTCCGAATCTGTCTGCACGATTAATAATTATTGTGTTTACGTTTGGTATATCAAGTCCCGATTCAATGATTTTTGTGGCAATAAGAACATTATATTTTTTATGCAAAAAACTGTGAATAACATCTTCCAGCTGGGCGGGACGCATTTGCCCGTGAGCAATTCCTATTTTTATCTCGGGGATATGTTTCTGGAGATAAAAAGCAATTTTTTCAATTGACTGTACTCTGTCGTGAACGAAATAAACCTGTCCGTCTCTATGAATTTCCTCAAGAATCCACTGCCGGATTTTAACAATATCAAAAAGTTCTAACTTTGTATTAATAGGCTGCCGGTTGGGCGGAGGAGTTCCCATTATCGAAAGGTCGCGCGCGCCGAGAAGCGAAAGATTTAAGGTACGCGGTATAGGTGTAGCTGTAAGAGCAAGCGTATCTACATTTGCCTTAATTGCCCGCAGCTTTTCTTTTGCCATAACGCCGAATCTGTGTTCTTCATCAATTATCAACAGACCGAGAGCCTTAAATTTTACATCATTCGATAAAATCCGATGAGTGCCTATAACAATATCAGTCTGTCCGTTTTTCACCATTTCAACAATTTTTGTCTGATCGCTTTTAGTTTGAAATCGCGAAAGGCACGAAACTCTTACAGGAAATTGGGAAAGTCTGTCGCTGAATGTATTATAATGCTGCTCGGCAAGAATTGTTGTGGGGACCATAAGAGCAACCTGCTTTCCTTCTGTTGCAGCTTTAAAAGCTGCTCTTACGGCAATTTCAGTTTTACCGAAGCCCACATCGCCGCAAACAAGCCTGTCCATAGGATTTTCACATTCCATATCGCTTTTAACGTCTTCTGTAATTTTAATCTGGTCGGGTGTGTCTTCGTATAAAAAGGAAGCTTCAAGTTCTTTCTGCCAAATTGTATCTTCTGCAAATGCATAACCTTTCGAGGCTTTCCGTTTCGCGTAAAGAATAATCAAATCGCGGGCAGATTCTTTAATCTTTGCTTTTACTTTTTTCTTTGCAGCAGCCCATTCACCTCCGCCAAGTACCGAAAGTTTAGGAGGAACGTTGTCGTTGGAACTGTATTTTTTAACAAGCGCAAGATAATTGAGATTTACATAAACAACGCCGCCCTCGGCATAAATTATTTTAATACATTCCTGTTCAGTCATCCCGATTTTTATTGTTTCAAGACCTTCGTACCTGCCAATTCCAAATGTTTCGTGAACTACAAAATCGCCATATTTTATTGAAGAAAGATCGCGGGCTTTAGATTTTTTATACTTTGCTTTTGAAGAAAATTTTGTCCGGAAAGGTTTGTTGAAAATCTGGTATTCGGAAAGCGTCAATAATTTTTCGGAGTGAAGAACAAATCCCTTTTTAAGAATAGCATGATCTATTTTTATTTTTCCTGAGATGATTAAATCTGCTAATATTTGATTATAATCCGAAAGAAGCTCGGTAAGTCTTTTTGCCTGCATTTGGTTTTCAGCGGTAATTACAATCTCAAATCCTTTGGAATTGTAATCCTGCAAAACATTAAACAAAAGCTCGAAATTCGAATTTATCGCCGGAGCTTCAGTAATTTTCAGATCAATTCTGTTTCCCGAACTATCCAATTCATCAGTTAGTATCCAGTTTACATCGGCTTTTAGCAATTCCTCTTTGGATTTATAAACAGAATTTTCCGTAATTTCATCGTCTTCAATGTGAACCGGTTTATTGCTTTCGAAAAGTTCGGTTTTCAATTCATCGTCAATATCATCAGCATCGATTTCGTTTATCTGGTTATCTTTTGTTTTTTTAAACATCGATTCCAATTCAAACCCTGACGCAAAAAGTAATGCTCCTTTTATATATCCAAGTATTCCTGTTGAATAATTATCTGTTTCATCGAGAACACTTGAAGCAATTGTTACGCTTTTAATTGTACCTGTCGACCGCTGCGTTTCGGGTTCAAAATAGCGGATTGATTCGAGGAAATCGCCGTCAAATTCAAGTCGGCAGGGTTGTTTTTCACTAAATGACCAAAAATCGATTATTGAGCCCCGGATTGAAAAATCGCCGCTCGATTCAACAAATTTCTGACGGTTATATCCCAGCAAATCAAAATATTCCAATAAATTATCGTACCCCAAATCTCCGCCGATTTCAATCTTTGTGGAGCTTCCTGTTAATTTGTTTAAATCGGGGAGCGGGATTTGAAGAATCCTGTAATTTGTAAGCAGAATATAATTTTCGCGGCTGCAAAGCTCGGTGAGTTTTTCCTGAAGAACTTCCTTTGAAAGATCGTCAATTTCAATAATACTTTTACTAAATCCTAAATCGGAAAGTTCAACTTTTGTTTCGCTGATCTGCAAATCATCTTCAAAAAATAAGACTATCTTATTTTGAGTTTTGCTTAACAGAGATGTAAAACAGGATAAAGCCGAGCCGGGTAATCCTTTTACTTGAAGAGTGTTTGCTCCGGGAGTAAGTTTTTTTACAGAATCGGAAAATGTTTTAAAAGATGCTGATTTTTCAACCTTTCCGGCAATAAAATTTATCATAAGTACAAATCCTTTAAAATAACAAAAGCTGCCAACCGGCAGCGGATAATAAACTTCTATTTTTCACATATCATAGAATGTTGAAAAATTGAATGTTAAAATCTAAACATTTTTGATAAATTGATTTTGTTTTTTCTACCGATTCTTTTGATGATTAATAATACTCCATGTTACTCTGTGGTCAATTCGTGTTGGTTTAACCACAGAGTTTCTCAGAGTTTTCCACGGAGTTGCACTGAGTTTTTGTTTTTTATTACAACTTATAGTTTTCGTTTTTTATTAACCACTTTCTTTCCCTTAGTTGATTAACAAAAGAATTTCATTTCTTTCTCTGTGATACTCTGTGTCGTACTCCGTGTTACTCTGTGGTTTAAAGTGGCTTGTGTTTAACCACAGAGTTTCGCAGAGTTTTCTCACAGAGTTGCACTGAGTTTAATTTTTAACGTATTAATCGTTTGATCCCGTTTTTAAGTGAAGCCACGTTGAAATTAATTAGCAGACCAATTTTGCATTTTGAAAGTTTGAGATATGTTAGAACTTGAGCTGTGTGTACATCAGTAAGGCAGTCAACCGATTTAATTTCAATAACCACTTTATCTGAAACTAACAAATCTATTCTGTAACCGGCATCTAATTTTACTTCGTGATAGACTAATGGTAATGCTTTTTGCTTTTCAACCTTCAGCCCCGCTTGTTTTAACTCATAAAATAAACATTCTTCATAAGCACTTTCTAAAAGTCCGGGTCCTAATTCGGTGTGAACATTAAATGCACAAGAAAGTATTTGCTCAGTTATTTGATTTATTTCCATTGATTATCCTCCTCCGTGAAACTCTGTGCCGGACTCTGTGTTACTCTGTGGTTTAATTGGGCTTGTGTTTAACCACAGAGTTTATCAGAGTTTTCTCACGGAGTTGCACTGAGTTTTATCAGCTTTTTACAATTTTGCCAAGGGCTTCGAGTAGCTGCGGTTTGTCTTCCAATGCAATGCGGGCAACAGCGTAAAAGTCGCTCATCCATTTATCCATTTTGGCAAAGGCCGCATCTTTTTCTTTCGTAGCATCTTCCGATTCTCCCTTTTCTTTAAGATATGCCGCTCTTGCCGTTTTTATCTGTTCAACCAATGTTATTGCAGCAGCAACACTTTCAGCGGTAATTTTCAGCCGTTTCAATTTGTCAATTAATTCAGGTTCTGCATTTAAGGTTGAATAGAAATTTGCAACTGTTTTTTGCCAAGCTACATAAGCCTGAGGTACGGTTCCGGTAAGTTCAAGTTTTTTCAAAGTTACCGGGTCTTCCCTGAAAACAATTTTGGCTTTTTTACGGTCACGGGAGTATAGGTCATCAAGTCTGACGTAAATGCCTGCAAATATTTTATATGCTTCGCCGGCTTCATCTCCTTCATTTTTATTTTTTCTGGATACGCGCAGAGCTTCTTCGTGTAATGCTTTTCCTTTAGATATTTCAGTTGAATCGTAACCGTGTTCTTCCATAAGGGAAGCTATTTCGGATTGTTTTACTACGTTTTCGAGGGCTATGCCGTTTCGTTCGAGTATCGCGGCTTCGGATGCTTGTGGTTTAGACATTGATATTACTCCTATATTAAGTTAATTGAGAATAATCAACACAAAACTTACGGGGACAGGGCTTCCTATCCGGCATTATGCCTTCCTACCGGGCATTCTTTTGTTCCTATGGGGCATTTTCCCATTCCTACAAGATGTTTTTCAGTTCCTACAGGACGTTCATACTTTCCTATCAGCCAGTCGTCCGTTCCTACCTGACGTTTTTGGCTTCCTAAACGACGTTCACCTGTTCCTACACAAAAATTTGAGTTCCTAAGCGCCATTTCCCTAACATTCCAACTAACTTTATTAACAATCCCCGTAATTTTGGCTTAAAAATAAATAATTATTATATGAATAGGAAGAAAATTCTTTTAAAGATGTAAAAAAACATACTGTTTGATATTTTTTTTATTAAGTTAAATAATTTAGTTGCATTAAGCAGTTTTTTTTTTTTATACCTTTAGAAAGGTAAAACGGTAACATTGCGCGAAAAAATAAAATGAAGAATATTTTGAAGATTACTTGCAACTTTTTTTATAAAAGTTTTTAACACTTATTTATAAATTAAAACGGAGGGAAATATGAAACTATTCAAAAATTTATCAATAGTATTA
>Ga0209723_1002786_pt1 | contig 22532 bp, 20 predicted proteins | sample BiotimSIPDNA_2_FD_185750 | JGI IMG/M metagenome (GOLD analysis project Ga0209723, IMG submission 185750) | Anaerobic biogas reactor microbial communites from Washington, USA - Biogas_R2 time_0 SIP DNA (SPAdes) (version 2) | ecosystem: Engineered > Bioreactor > Anaerobic > Unclassified | place...
TTCTCGTAGAGGCGGCAATGGTTTCCCTCCCGGAAGAGATAGGAGTCCATCTCTCCGAAAAGGGAAAAATCATACTCCGTCTTTCCTGATACGGGCATTATTCTTCCTCCTTTCCCGGGTGCATTATCTCATGGCTTATTGTACCCTATGCAGGTGGAATTAGACCTTTTTATACTGAAGCAGGGAGATCGTATCCATGATCAACGAAGGAAACAGGTCGAAAAATGAAGGAGCCCCGGCGCTCCTCAGGTGGTACCACAGTGCAAAGAGACCCTTCCCCTGGCGGGAAACGGGCGATCCCTATAAAATATGGATCTCGGAAGTGATGCTCCAGCAGACCCAGACTTCACGGGCCGCAGAGTATTACCGGAGGTGGACGGAGCTTTTTCCCGACGTCAAAAGCCTTGCAGGGGCAGATACGGAAGAACTGCTCAAGGCGTGGGAGGGGCTTGGCTACTATTCGCGGGCCCGCAACCTTCAGAAGGCGGCGAAACAGCTTACGGAAAGCGGGTCGAACAGCCTTCCCGGTGATTATTTCAAACTCCTCGCCCTTCCTGGAATAGGGCCCTATACTGCGGGGGCAGTTGCGAGCATCGCCTTCGGAATACCTGTACCTGCCATCGACGCCAACGGAAGAAGGGTGTTCTCACGTCTTCTCGACCTGGAAGAACCGGCGGACAGGCCTGCAGGGGAACGGGCGATCAGAGACACATTCTCCTCCATGATCCCTGACAATGCTCCCGGCGACTTCAACCAGGCCGTCATGGAGCTGGGAGCCACCGTGTGCCTTCCGCGGACGGCTGCCTGTTCGGAGTGCCCGCTCGTTTTTCTGTGTCTCGCGCACATTCGCGGTACGGCACTTCTCCGCCCTGTTCTGTTCCGAAAGGAACAGGGCAGGTCAGCGGACGGGCATCTTTTCGTATTTCTCCGAAAAGACAGAGTCTACCTGAGGAAACGCCCGGAAAAAGGCTTATGGGCAGGCTTCGAGGAGTTCCCGTGGGAAGCCCCTCCGGCTGAAGCTTCCCTCGGTATTCCCGGCAGTCTTATTGAAAGAGGAACGGATATGGGAACGGTGCGGTGCTCATTCACCCGCTGGCGGGTACGTCTGCGGACTCTCCTGGTTCCTCTCGGGGAGCGGGAGGAACCTCCCCTGTCCTGCGAAGGAAGGTGGGTCGGGAGCGACGAACTCCTGGCCCTTCCCCTCTCCTCCGCAGGAGGCAGGGCGAGGAAAAAACTTTTCGGACTTTCGGTTATTCCCTGTCCTGGCCGACCCGTGCGAGCCGGGGACGGATAAGGCTCACGAGCACTGCGGTAATGACCAGCGTCGGCAGAAGAAATGTACCGTTGTAAACGGAAGAATAGATCCACACGTTGGCCCCCTCGGGCGCGAAGCTGGAGAAAAATACGACTCCCGAGAGGACATGGCAGGCAAACCGCACCACTCCGCCGAGTGCCATTCCGAACCATGACGCCCTGGGGAAAAAGCCTGCGATCCCCAATGCGCCGAAAGCCGCGGGATAATCGAGCACAGCCTGGGCCGGATGGACAACGTAGCCGCCCGTAAAAAGCTGGAGCAGGCCTGAAACTGCTCCTGCGGCAATTCCCGCCCGTCCTCCCCGGCGAAGTGCAAAAAGGAACAGCGGGACCATCTCGAGGGTTATGGACCCGCCCTGGGGCATGGTCCAGAGACGAATTGCGGAAAAAACCACGGACAGAGCCACCGCAAGGGCTCCTTCGACCAGAACCCGATTTCTGCTGTTGGGCATAAAAAACTCCTCCTCTGCAAATATGCATCGGAGGAGTGTCCCGGGCTTTGCGGCACCTTCCCTTCGCCGGTATGATCCGGATCAGGTTCCAGGGGTCGGGGCGGCAATGCCCCCTCTCAGTCCGTAAAGGACTCCCCCGATGCAATTAGAACAATTATACTCTTCCTCTTTTCCCTGTCAAAGGGAAAACACGTCACGGCGGAAAAGCGACCAAGGATCACCTTCCCGAGATCTTCGGCAGGAGGAACCGTATGAGTCCAGTGGCAGCCAGCCTCGACGTGGTCCCCGTCGGATCGAGGGGAGGCGCCACCTCCACGAGATCCAGCGCCCCGGCGGGGACAGATCTCAGGTAGTCCATCAACTGGAGAAACTGGAAGGAGGTAATGCCGCCGTAGACGTAGGAGCCCGTGCCGGGCGCAAAAGCGTGATCTACAACATCTATGTCTATGGTTACATAGACCGAATCGCACCCCTCCGAGGCCCGAGTGACCGCCCTGTTCACCACTTCGCTGATACCGAGGGCGTTCATGTCATCAACCGAAAACTGTACGGCACCCGAGTTCCTGAGAAAATCCCACCTGTCCCGGCTTACAAAACCCCCACTGGCGCCTATCCAGACCATGTTTTCGGGAGAAAAGCTGTCAAGCTCGCTCACCCTTCTCGCTGTTGAACCATGATAATGCTTCCCCCAGACCTCGGTATCGTCCGAAAGGTCGAGGTGCGAGTCGATATGGATGTACCCGAGCCTTGGATCGGACTTCTTTTTCTTCCAGGCACGCTCAAACCCTTCCACTGCCGGGAAGGTCACATAATGGTCACCTCCAAGAAGCACAGGGAACGCTCCCCGTGAAACCATCTCCTCCACGCCTGCCCGTATGCACTCCGACGTATGCTCCACGTCAGCGGGATAGACAGTCAGATCCCCCGTGTCCCGGAGTATGTCCCGGAAAGGGAAGCAGACCTCCTCGCCCGTAACGGCGTTTATCATGGTCTTCTCTCCCTTGTTCAGGGCATCCATCTGGTAAACGAAGTGGAGACTGCCCTCCCGAATTCCCCTGGGCCCGAAACGCGCCCCCTGCCTGGACCCGCAGGTGGTATCAAAGGGAATCCCCGCGACGGCTATATCCCCCTCCCGCAGTTCTTCCACCGTGGAGAGAGGGGCCCGGAGGAATGAGGCTATCCCGGCGTAGGCCGGGTCAACAAACGGTTTCAGTTTTCACCATCTCCTTTCTGAACGGCCTGAGCTTCCACAGGCCAGAAATACGGCAGTCCTGGGCCTTCATTCCATCCCTGGCCGCCGTACCAGTCCGGATCCTTCCGCAGGAGGTTCGAACGGTGTGATCGGTGGAATCGCTCGTCTCCGAACCACGGCGGCAGGAATCCGTTTTCCTTTCCTTTCATGGCTTCAACGTAGTTTTTCTCAAGAGCGTCCTCGGTGTTCCCCGCACCCATTGCATCCAGTGACAGGAGGATCTTCTCCCTGCACGTGTCGCGGTAGCCCAGCCCGGTCCAGCGTCTGCAGACGACCACACCGTAAAAGGCAAGGGCGGACGGGTATCCTGCCCACATGACCCGCGCCGGGTGATTCCTCCACCCCCGAAGGGCGTAGGAGGGCGACAGTGCGTTCAGCAGCTGGAGCGCCTCCACCCGCTGCTTTCCAAGGCGCTTCAGGTCCAGCACTTCAGCCGACCTGAAAAAGTCGGGATAGGGAAGAAAAGTCTGCATGGGGAACCTCACACATCCACGTCGAGAAACATCCTGGCCAGGAAACCGATGAGGAACGAGACCCCTGCGACTCCAAGGCTGATGAAGAGCATCTCGAAAAAGCTTTTCCGGAAGGGAATGTCCCGCACCACTGACATGAAAAACGTGAAGAAGAGGATGACGGCAACCCCGTTCAGCAGCATGACACCCAATGCCGCAAAAGGACTGGTGAAGATGACATAGGGCGCCACAAGCACCACAACGGTGAAAAGATAAGCGATCCCCGTGTACAGTGCTGCCTTCAGCGGCTTCCTGTTTCCTTCCTCCGATTTCTGGGAGAGATACTCCGACGCAGACATGGACAGCGCAGCGGCGATACCTGTTATGGTCCCTGCCAGGGCCACTACCCTGCCGTTTCCGAGGGCAAATGTGAATCCGGCCAGGGCACCGGTGAGCTCCACAAGCGCGTCGTTCAGGCCCAGTATCATGGAACTCGTGTACTGCAGCCGCTCTTCGTCGATGAGGGCTGTCAGCTCCTCCTCGTGCTCCGTCTCTTCCCTGAGGATCCGTCCCGCCTCGGGTATCACGCCCTCCACGAGAGCGTAGTTCTTTTCAGCCCGTTCCTCTCCCTTCTCCATGAGCTTGATGGCGAAAGTGATGCCCAGAACGGAGGCGAGAAGGGTGAAGAGCCATACTTTCCAGAGGACAGGCTCGATTTTTTTGCCCGTGTAGCGCTCCCAGATGGATGCATGCCTCTTTTCGTCCTCCCCGATGCGCCGGAGGATATCCCCGTTGGGGCCGACGGTGCGCCTCGCAAGCCGGGTATAGATGGCCCATTCCGTTATCTCCGTCCTCTGGAATTCACGGAGAAGCGGAAGGAACTCCGAATAATCATTCTTCATTTCCGTCTCTTCCTTTCCGTATCCTGTTCGCCTATTTTCGTTTTTCCCTGTTCTTCGTCCGCTTTTTCTTCGTCTCCCATTTCCTTCCTGAAAAGGGAGGAAACGCAGCGGAGGAGCTTTCTTCTGCCCACTGGCTTCGTAATGAAATACGCCATTCCTGCCTCTTCAGCCTTCTTCCTGAATTCTTCGCCTTCATGGGCCGTGAGGGCGACTACTGGAACGGGTGATCTTCCGGCTTCCCGCTCAATGCGGCGGATCTCAACGGTCGCCTGGTACCCGTCCATGCCCGGCATCTCGAGGTCCATGAACACAAGGTCGAATTTTTCCGCGCTTACTGCACTGGCCGCATCCATGGCGCTTTCGGCTGACTTTACAGTCCATCCCTCACGCTGGAGCTGGTTCTCCAGGATCATACGATTGACCGGATTATCCTCGACGATAAGCACGGAAAGCTCCTGGGGCATTGCTGAGGGCTCCGGGCTGGAAGCGTCATTTTTCAGCCCCACTCCGCCCTCCTGCAGCAGGAGAGTAAAAGAAAACTCCGTCCCTTTCCCTTCTTCTGTTGAAAAGGTGAGTTCTCCTCCCATGAGCGCGACGATCCTGCTCGAAAGGGCCACTCCCAGGCCGGTTCCCCCGTGCCTGCGCCGTATGGATCCGTCGGACTGGCTGAAGGGTCTGAAAAGCTTGCTTCGCGTATCTTCGGGAATGCCAATGCCGGTGTCCCTTACCCGGATCTTCAGGTACACGTGTTCCTCTTCCCTGCCTGCGTATTCAAGAGCAAAAGACACTTTCCCCTTTTCGGTAAACTTCACACCGTTGCCCACAAGATTCACAAGCACCTGCCTGATCCTGCCCCCGTCCCCTATAAGCACCGGGGGTACAGCCGGGTCTAGGAACGTCTCCAGTTCAATACCTTTTTCCTCCGCTCTCTCTCTGAAGCGGGATTCTACTTCAGCTGCTGTTTCCACCGGCCGGAAGGGGGCCATATCCAGTTCCTGGGTTCCCGACTCTATCCTGGAGAGATCGATCACGTTGTTCAGGATCTCCAGCAGCGATTCCCCGGAATGGCTTATCACTTCAAGGTACTCCCGCCTTTCGTCAGGGGGTACGGAATCATCTTTCAGGTATTCCGCCATGCCGAGTATCCCGTTCAGAGGGGTTCTGACTTCATGGCTTATGGTTGCAAGAAAAACGCTCTTGGCACGGTTTGCTTCCTCGAGCTCGGCAGTCCGCTCCTTTACCCTGTGCTCCAGGTTCCTGTTCATCTCCCTGATTTTCTCGTTCAGCTCTGCGTAGTGGAGATCCATCAGCTTCCTGGAACTCCCGAACAGGACGCCCGTCAGAAGGATATAGGCGCTGTACCCGTACAGGATGTGCCCCACCATGTTCCAGACACCGTACACGTCATCATAGATGGTAAATGCGAACCCGCTTGCAACGGAACATGCGAGGGCCCACTGGAGGGCATATCCGTTTTCCTTGGCCTCTTCACACCTGTTTCTGAGGGTAACAAGGATCGCGGCGCTGATCATCGCCATGGCTGCGTACTCGCTGAATATCTTGAATACCGTCAGTCCTCTTCCAGGAATGAAGCAGTCCGGGAAAAAGCCGAAGGCGATCGCTGCCGTTCCGGCCAACGAAACAAAAATACAAGTTATGCAGAACCGTTGCCTGAACCATTGCAGGGACGAGAAAAGCGCCGCCGCCAGCAGGCCGCTCCCGTGAACGTATCGCATGAGTACCCAGAGCTGCGTCGAGTGGTTCGCCGTCCACCAGGGCAATATTCCCATCCCATGGTACGAAAGGGTGTGTACGGTGCTCAGGAAAGCTGTACATAAGTAGATACAGCTCAACGCGATCAAAAAGGGCTCGGGCGTCATTCGTGACGCGAAAAAACCCAGGAAACCGATGAAGAGGAAGACAACAATGCTCGAGAACTCGACTATAGAGTGAAAAAGAAGATAGTTATTCTGCGCTCCCAGGCAAAGGGCAACCGACAGAAATAAAAGTATCGCAAGATGAAGGAGCAGCTTTTTCCTCACGCCATACCCTCCGTTTTTTCGAATATCGTCTGGTATTATACTCTACTGTAATTCCCTGCCGGAGACCACTGTCCCGGAGGGAGAAAAAAGGGGGATATTCATGGCCGACCTGTCGCCCCTCCTCAGGGGTCTTTCAGGAGCAACGATACTCGGGATCAACCCTCCCGTTCACGACTTCACATTTTCAGACCTCTGGGCAAAGCCTCTCGGCCTGCTTTTTCTTCTGGACTATCTCAGGAGGAGAGGAAACAGGGTGCACCTGGTGGACTGCGTGTACGAAGGCAGGTTCGGCTTTCTGCCTTTCGGAAGAAGCAGGATCCGCAGGACGGAGATCCCCAAGCCGCCTCCCTTCAGATCGATCCCGAGGCGCTATAACCGTTTCGGAATAGACAGGAACGGGTTGATCGAATCTCTTCGTTCATTGCCTCCGCCGGATTTTATCCTGGTGACATCTGTAATGACATACTGGTACGAAGGCGTTTTTCAGACCATGGAAACGCTTAGGGAGTATTTTCCATCTGCGAGGATCATCCTGGGAGGAATCTACGCCCGTCTGTGCCCGGAACACGCAGCCCGTTCCGGGGCGGATGAAATCCAGAGCCTCCCGCTCTCCCTCGACCTGACAAAACCAGCCATGGACCTCTATCCGGACAGACGCTACGGAGCGCTCCTCACATCCTTCGGATGCCCTCTCGCATGCGAATACTGCGCCTCCTCCATTCTGGAGCCCCGCTTCAGAAGGAGACCGCGCGAGGAGGTTCTCGAAGACGCCGCTGCTCAGATCCTGAACGGTGATGTACTGGATCTTGCCTTCTTTGACGATGCGCTTCTCATGGGAAAAGAAACCCATTTTTATCCTCTGTGCCGTGCTCTCAGGAAAATGAAACCAGGAATACGGTTCCACACCCCTAACGGGCTCCACGTCAGGGAAATTGACGAAGAATGCGCCCTCTTCCTGAAGGAATCAGGGTTTCAGACTATCCGGCTCAGCCTTGAGAGCATTGACCCGGGATTCCAGAAAAGAGGTTCTGAAAAAACGGGGGACAAAGAATACCTCAGGGCGCTTTCCTTCCTGAAACAGGCAGGCTTTTCCCCGGACCAGCTCGAAACCTATGTCCTTGCAGGAGTCCCCGGTCAGAACCCTGAATCGGTGGAAAAGACCATCCGCTTCATAGCGGAAAACGGGGGGAACGCTAGGCTCGCCGAGTTTTCTCCTGTCCCAGGAACCTTGTCCTTCGAGCATGCGGCAGATATTGTACCTGAACTCCGGGACGAACCGCTTCTCGGAAACAAGACCGTTTTCTCCTCTTATATTTCGGGCCTGCTGACACCCGACCGTCTGCAGCATTTCAAGGACCTTGCACGGAACACTGCGGCAGGCCGGTGAGTACGTAGTAAGTAATAGGAGGAATGTACAAAAAATTTGTTCATTTTTTTCTTGACGTCAACAATAAAACAGAATAATATTGTGTATTAATAGACTCGAAAGGAGGGTATACACGTGAAGGACATTCCTGAAAACATCACGAAGCAAATACGGGCCTTCAACAGATTCTACACAGGAATCATCGGCGCATTGAATTCCTCCGTTCTTAACAGTCCGTTCTCCCTCGCGGAGGCCAGGGTGCTTTACGAAATAAAACACACGGAAAATGCCACGGCAAGCGAGATAAACCTCCGGCTTGGGCTCGATCCAGGGTATCTCAGCCGCATCATCCGGCGGTTTGAACACGACGAACTGCTGCTGAAAGAGCGGTCCCCCGCCGATGGAAGGGCATACAACCTCAAGCTTACATCAAGAGGCGAGCACGTACTCTCTGTCCTCGAGAAAGTCTCTGACCAAAAAGTTGCCGAAATGCTTGAGTCCATGAGCGGCGTTGACGTGAATACCCTTCTGCAGTCAATGGATGCGCTAACAAGCATTTTTTCAGGCGAACCCAGGGGAGCATCCGTTCGCCCCGGAAAGCCTGGTGAACTCGGGTTTGTCGCTGCGCAGCACATGGATTTCTACATGAAAGAGTACAGTCTTGATGCCTCCTTCGAATATTACCTTTTCGAAGGCATGACGAATTTCCTGAAGAACCGGGACTCAGGAACAGCAGGTTTCTGGGTTGCCGACCATAACGGCACCGTGGTCGGGTCCATTGCCATTGACCGCGAGGACGAAAAAACAGCCAAGCTGCGCTGGTTCCTCGTGCACCCCGAGTTTCAGGGGCAAGGCATCGGACGGCGCCTTATGGACCAGGCAATCGAGTTTTGCAGGCTCAACCTGTATCACAGGATCTTTCTTTGGACTTTCTCCGAACTCCGCTCTGCCCGCCATCTCTATGAACTCTACGGGTTTTCCCCCACCGAGGAAGTGCGGCACGAGATCTGGGGAAGGGAGATCAGCGAGGAACGGTGGGATTTCCTCCTCGTCGACCCCGAGGAAGACCTTTAGGGAATACGGGTCCGAAGGGGCTCCCTCTCTCACCGGGAGGAGCCTTTTTTTCTCTGCCCCCTCACGGGCAGGTTCTCATGAGTGCAGCCAAAGGAGGCATTGAACCATTATGGGAATCCGTTTCCGCAAGTCGATCACCATCGCTCCCGGTGTCAGGATCAACCTGAGCAAAAGCGGCGTCAGCGCTACCCTGGGTGTCAAGGGAGCTTCCCTCGGCATAGGTAAGGGAGGCGTTCATGCCAACGTGGGACTTCCGGGGTCGGGCATATTTTACCGGAAAAAACTTCCTCTCCCCTGGCCGGGCAAGGGAAAAAGCGGCAGTTCAACTTCCTCGAAGGAGGTGTCCGGGCAGGGTAACGAAGGTTCAGTTGAACAGATGAATGCGGCCATACAGGAAATAATAGACATCCATCTCAGGGCCAGGCCTTCCCATGAAAAACCGGAATACATCCCCGCGGATTTTGGCGAGCCTCTCCCCGCACTTCCCCCTGCACCGGTTCCTCTCTGGGTCAGGATACTGGTCCTTGTCGCTGCAGTCGTCCTGGTGTACCACACGAAAGGCCTCTCATTCCTGCCTTGGGCGGCATGGGAGGGGTTTATCTACTGGTCGAGGAAAAAAAGACAAAAAGCCCTGCTCGAAGATCACGAGGAGCGGCGGAAACAGTTCGAGAAGGCAGAGGCGGAGCGGGCAGTCCGTTTTACTGAAAATATGGAACGGGCAGGGGACGATCCTGAAGGCGCACTTGAAGCGGCAATATCAGCCATAGACTGGCCCCGGGAGACACGAGCGTCCTTCCAGGTCGACGGGGACAGGGCATTTCTCGATGTGGACCTTCCGGAGATCGAAGACATGCCCCCGTCAGTCTTCAGCTGGTCAAAAAGAAACGGGCTTTCTGAAAACCCCAAAAGTGAGACCAGACTCCGCAAGGATTACGCCCGCCACGTTCATGGGGTCGCCCTGCTCCTTATGGGAGAATGCTTCCGTTCGGTACCGGCGATCCGCGAGGTCATCCTTTCTGGATTTACCCAGAAAGTCAGGGGCGATACAGGCAGGACCGAGGACCAATATCTCTACAGCGTCAGGGCTCTCCGGGAACAGTGGGACGACATCGACTTCCGCCGCCTGAACATGCTCGATCCCGTGGCAGTTCTCGAAGGATTCGAGCTTCGGAGGGACATGACGAAGACAGGCATTTTCAAGGCAATCGAACCGTTCAGCCTCCAGTGAGCAGTTCCATGAACAGGAGCAGCAACATAATCGACATCACGCGGGAACTTCTTTCCGCCCCCGTTTACCCCGGAGACCCGGTACCCGAATTGAAGCGGCTTTCTGATACGGCCTCCGGGGACCCGTTTACGCTGGGAGTTATCCGCACAGGGCTCCATGTTGGGACTCACTGCGACGCCCCCCTCCACATCATTCAGGGCGGAAAGGATATTTCCGGGATGGACCCCGAACATTTCATCGGTCCCTGTATCGTCCTGACACTTCCCGAAGGACAAATAACGGACGCCGGATTCTTTCGCCGTATTCTTCCGGAAGGAGTAAAGCGCGTCCTCCTGAGAAGCAGCGGTACATCTTTTCTCTCCGAATCCGCCGGGCAGTTTCTCCTCGACAGCGGTGTCATCACGGCCGGGACCGACGGTATGTCACTTGCGTCTCCCGGAGAAGAGGAGATCATCCACACTCTCCTTCTGGGCGGAGGCATGGCACTGATCGAATCCCTTGACCTGGACCATGCGCCGGACGGAACATATTTCCTGTCAGCACTCCCCCTCAGGATACAGGGGGCCGAAGCGGCACCCTGCAGGGCGGTCCTCTTTCCCGTCGACATATAAATGATATCACTGCTGTCCAAAATAAATTGAAATCTGAAATAGTACCCTGAATTTCCAGGGCTTTGCGGAGCTGTTTTAGACAGATTTCAAAACAGGTCCCCTTTTTTCCTGAACCTCGAAAATTAAATCGGCTGTCCAACTTATGATAACCTCAAAGATAACTGGCCGGTATCCGGCACAATGGGCGGAGTTTCATACGGTTCGTCGAGCCAGGCCCGTAAAACCCGATAGGTAAAGAGGTTCAGCCGAAGCATGGTCGCCATGTTGGAAAAGGACCATCCCGCTTTGGATAAGTGATGCAGCCACTTGATCACCAGCAATGAAATCAGGGCTGTCCAAATCTGGATGCGAAGGGCGTTCTCGCTCTCTCCTACGAAGGTTTTGACCTTCAGGTTCTGCTTCAGCGTCTTGAAGAAGAGCTCGATCTCCCACCGGTCCCTGTAGATCTCTCCTATGGTGCTCGCCGCGAACCTAAGATGATTGGTGAGAAGAACGATATTCTCTCCTGTTTCGGGGTTCTCGACAGTGATCCTGCGGAGCGGTTCCGGATATTTCTCCTCCATCCCCGTTCCGGTAAGACGGACAATCTCGTCGGAAAGGACATGCCTGCTTCGGGGCGGAGTACGGACTTCCTGCACGGTGTAGACGCAGTTGTCCTTCATCCGGGTGACGAAAAATACGCCCCGGTCCGTCCAGGACTGATACTGAGCGAAGTCCACGTATCCCCTGTCCAGAGCCACGATGGAGCCGGGTTTGAGGGCAAGTTCCTTCGACATGCGGCTGTCGTGGGTCTTCGCATCCGTGATGGAAACGAAGGAGGGCATGTAGTCGTCGTGATCCAGCAATACATGGACCTTTACACCGCCCTTGGCCCTCCGGAATTCCGCCCAGGGAAAGAGGGACAGGCAGAGGCTGATGGTCGTGGAATCGAAGGACAGCAGCTTGTTCTTGAAACGGAATTTCTTCTTGCGGCATCCCATGAAGTTCGTGGAGCGGAAATGATCCGACAGCCTCCAGAACAGCTCCTCGAAAAGCTCCGCTTTGCGATGGTTGTTGGCATAGGAGAGGGTGGATCTTCTGGGAGGCTCCTTTATCCCCAAGTGAACGAGCTTTCCGTTACAGCAGCTTAGGCCGTTGACGATCTCCCTGAGAGAATCCGCTCCGGCCAGATGACAGAAAAGCATTGAGATGAGCTGCGTCTTCGACCGGAATCCTTTGGCGTGACGCTCTGCGCCCCATTTGGCGACCAGGTTGTCAAAGTTCACTGCTGTGAAAAGCTCCGAAACAATTTGACCAAACAGACTTGAAACGTTTACCATGTGGTTTGCCCCCTTGCGGATTTGAGGTCTTGTTGCGTAGGCAAACCAATGATATCTCAAAGACCTTGGGGGCTTTTTAATGTTCCTAAAAACCTATTTTGGACAAGAGTGAAATGATATAATATTTCTCTGCCGGCGCCCACGGGCCATGACTGCTGGGGAACTTCCCGCCGGAAGAATCAGTGGAAATGGAGACATGCCAATGCTCAAATATCTCGTCAAGCGTTTTTTCCAGACGGCTGTCGTGCTTTTCGTGGTCTCGGTCATAGTATTCTGCGTCATGAGCTTTACAGGTGACCCCGTGCTCATGATCGTTCCGCCCAACGCAACAGACGCGCAAATCGCCGAGGCACGGATCGCACTCGGGCTTGACCAGCCGCTGTGGGTCCAGTACAAGGTATTCCTCTTTAATCTTCTGAAGGGTGACCTTGGGATTTCGTACATCTTCAAGCGCCCTGCACTCACCCTCATCGTCGAGCGCATGCCCGCAACACTGGAGCTTGTTTTTCTCTCGGTCCTTATCTCGGTGGCGGTGGCCCTTCCCTGCGGAGTATTCGCGGGGGCCTGGCCCAACAACCCCATCAGCAGGGCCATCATGGGAGGCTCCCTCCTGGGGATCTCCCTGCCCTCCTTCTGGGTCGGCATCCTCATGATTTTCTATTTCGCCGTGGAAAAGGGGCTGCTCCCGTCCTCCGGAAGAGGAACTACGGACACCCTTTTCGGCATACCATTCGCATTCCTTACAAGGGACGGTTTCCGTCACCTCATTCTTCCTGCAGTCACCCTTGCGCTCGGAACTCTGGCCATGCTCATCCGCCTCATCCGCGCACAGATCATGGAGGTCCTTCGCCAGGACTTTATCAAGTTCGCACGGGCCAAGGGCGTCTCGTGGAAATCCCTGCTCTTCGGACACGCGCTGAAGAATGCCCTCGTTCCGGTCGTCACCGTATTCGGCATGCAGATCGGCAGCCTCATCGCCTTCGCCACGGTCACGGAGACGATTTTTGCGTGGCCGGGCATGGGCAAGCTCCTCGTTGACTCCATCAATACGTCGGACAGGCCGGTCATCGTGGCCTACCTCATGATCGTCGCGGCAATGTTCGTTTTCATCAACTTCATCGTGGACATAGTCTACACGCTGATTGACCCCCGCATCGACCTGAGGTGATTTCCATGACGAAAAAAGACGGCTTCTTTCAAAGTGAATTCTTCCATAATTTCGTCCGAAGTCCGGGAGCAATGGCCGGACTCGTCGTCGTCCTCTTCTTTCTGCTAATGGCAGTTTTCGGCCCGCTGTTCACTCCCCAGAACCCCTACGACATCGGTACCCTTGACCTTATGGACGCCTACAAGCCCCCGGTATGGATGGAAGGCGGAGACCCAGCCTTCGTACTCGGCACTGACGAGCAGGGGCGCGACATGCTCAGCGCCATCGTATACGGCAGCAGGATCTCCCTGTTCATCAGCATGATCGTGGTCGTCCTGTCGTGTATTTTCGGAACAGTGCTCGGTCTCACCGCAGGATACTTCGGCGGCAGGCTCGACAGTTTCCTTATGCGTATTGTCGACATCCAGCTCTCATTCCCTGCAATGCTCGTGGCGCTGTTCATCATGGCTGCCTTCGGCAGGGGGTTCGGAAAACTGGTGGCGGCACTGACCATTGTGGGATGGGTCCTCTACGCCCGGACGGTTAGGAGCTCGGTCCTGGTGGAAAAGAAAAAGGAATATGTGGACGCCGCCAGGCTGATCGGGCTCTCTCCCTTCCCCATCATCGTCCGCCATGTGCTGCCCAACGTACTCACCCCCCTGATCGTAATAGCCACTATCCAGGTGGGAACGGTCATCCTCACCGAGGCCACCCTAAGCTACCTCGGCGTGGGCGTTCCGGTCACCCGTCCCTCCCTGGGGCTGCTCGTCAAAAACGGATATGACGTTCTTTTCAGCGGGCTCTGGTGGTCGTCGGTCTTTCCCGGCATGTTCATCATGCTTCTCGTCTTCGGGATAAACCTTCTTGGAGATTTCCTCCGGGATGAGTTCAACCCGAGGCTCAAGTAGGTGAAGGTCATGGCTGAACTCCTTCTTGAAGTAAGGAACCTCAGGACATATTTCGAGCTCTTCAGGGGCACGGTGAAGGCCGTGGACGGTGTCAGCTTCACCCTTGAGGCGGGTGAGATCCTCGGCATCGTCGGCGAATCTGGAGGAGGCAAGTCCGTCACGGGCTTTTCTCTCCTCGGGCTCATCGACCCGCCGGGTCGGATCGCCGACGGAGAGGTCATTTTCAGGGGTGAGGATCTGCTGAAAAAAAGCGCGGAAGAAATGCGCCGCATCCGGGGAAAGGAGATCTCCATGATCTTCCAGGACCCGATGACATCGCTCAACCCCCTCCAGACCGTCGGACGGCAGCTCGATGAAATGCTGGCACTCCATACATCCCTTTCGGCATCTCAAAGACGGAATCGTGCCGTGGAGCTTCTTACCGAGGTCGGCATCCCCAACCCTGCCGACCGGCTTGAAAACTATCCCCACCAATTCTCCGGCGGCATGCGCCAGCGAGTCGTCATCGCCATCGCCCTCGCCGCGAACCCCGGGCTCATCATCGCCGACGAACCCACAACAGCCCTGGACGTGACCGTACAGGCCCAGATACTTACTCTAATGGAGAACCTTGTGAAAAAGTTCGGATCCTCCCTTATCCTCATCACCCATGACCTTGCCGTCGTCTCCGAGATGACCCACAGGGTGGCCGTCATGTACTGCGGCCGTATTGTCGAGGAAGGCCCCACGAAGGAGTTGATCCGCGCCCCGTACCATCCATATACCATGGGGCTGCTGGAATCCATACCGAGGATGGCAGGAACGAGGCTCCCCAGGCTGCCCCAGATCCCCGGAATGGTTCCCAGCCTTTTCGACCTGCCCAGGGGCTGTTCCTTTGAACCCCGCTGCCCCCGCGCCACTGCCCGCTGCAGGGAGGAAATTCCGGAAATGAGGCGGATGACAGGAAACAGAAGGACCGCATGCCACAATCCGCAGACGGCAGGAAAGGAGGCGGCGGACTATGATCGGTAATCATCCGCGGGAGAACACTGAGAACATCCTTGAAGTCAGGGATCTAGTTCAGACGTTTTCCCAGCCCTACGGAATCCTCGACCGCCTAACCGGAAAACCGAGGAAAACCGTCCATGCAGTTAACGGCGTATCCTTCTCCATCAGGAGGAAAGAGGTTTTCAGCCTGGTGGGCGAGTCAGGCTGCGGCAAATCGACCACTGCGAGGACGATAGTCCGACTCCTCGAGCCGCGTTCAGGTTCAATTGTTTTCGACGGTGAGGATATTTCCGCCTACTCCCCGACCCGGATGATGCACGTCCGGAAAAAGATGCAGATGATCTTCCAGGATCCCTACGCTTCGCTTAACCCGAGGCAGAGAATAAAGGATATAATAATGGAGCCCATGCTCTTCCATAAGACTGTCGCCGGAAAAGAAGAAGCTCATGCTGAAATGTACCGGCTGCTGGACATCGTGGGATTCCGCCCGGAACAGGCCGAACGGTACCCTCACCAGTTCTCCGGGGGGCAGCGGCAGCGGATCGGCATAGCAAGGGCATTGTCGACAAACCCGTCCTTTATCGTGGCGGACGAGCCCGTATCGGCACTCGACGTTTCCATTCAGGCCCAGGTGCTGAACCTGATGATGGACCTGAAAGACGAATTCAGCCTCTCCTATCTTTTCATCGCCCATGACCTTTCCGTTGTCCGGCATGTGACTGAAAGACTGGGTATCATGTATCTCGGTTTCCTGGTGGAACAGGGAGACCGCGATGTAATTTTCGATACGCCTCTCCACCCGTATACCAGGGCGCTTCTCGCGGCGGCTCCGACCCTTGACAGGGAGAGAACAGGAGACCCCCTGCAGGGCGACGTGCCCAGCCCCATAGATCTGCCGCCGGGATGCCCTTTTGTGAGCCGCTGTCCCCGGAGGATGGATGTATGCTCCAGGGAACGTCCCGTCCTCAGGAAGATCGAGGGACGGTTTGCCGCGTGTCATCTCTACCAGTGACAAACAGCCGGAAAGGCTGTGGTCAGGACCAAAAAATAAAGGAGGAAAACAGTATGAACAGAAGACTTGCAGCAGTTCTTGCAGTACTCGCTCTTGCCCTTGTTTTTGCAGCACCTGCGGCAGCAGAAAAGAGCATCATCATCGGCCTCGCGTCGGACGCGCTCTTCCTGGATCCATCCCAGCAGGACGAGACCATCACCAACACCATGGGGCGATATATGTATGACGGTCTCCTCAACAATGATGCCCAGGGTATTCCCTCGCCCGCACTGGCTGAATCATGGTCCGTCGGCGACGACAACCTCACATGGACGTTCAACCTCCGAAAGGGCGTCACGTTCCATGACGGCACCGCCTTCACGGCAGAGGACGTAGCCTACACCATAGAGGTCTGCCGCACTTCCCTGCTGAAAAACTTCACTTCCTCCATCAAGGAAGTGCAGGTCGTCGATCCCCATACCGTGAAAATCGTCACCAACGCCCCTACGGCGATTCTCCTTGAGTCGCTCGTCGCCCTCCGCATTCTTCCGAAGGAGTACAGGACGAAGCTTGGAGAGACGGCGTTCAACCAGGCTCCCATGGGCACCGGCCCTTACATCTTCGAGGAATGGATCAAGGAAGACCACATCTCCATGAAGGCCAACGAGAACTACTGGGGAGGCGCACCGAAGATCAAAAAAATCACTATGCGCCCGATCAGCAACGCCGCAACCCGTACCGCCGCCCTGCTCACCGGTGAGGTGGACATCATCGAGGACGTTCCCGTCCGCGACGTGGCAAAAGTGAAGAGCACCGAAGGCATCGAGGTCGTGGACCGTCCCAGCGAGCGCCTCATTTACCTCCACGTTGACTCCCACAGGGCGAAGGGCCCGGGAATCATCGATCTCGACAAGAACCCCCTTGCCGACATCAGGGTACGGAAGGCCCTTTCTCTGGCCATCAACCGCGACTCCATCGTGAAGATGATCATGAACGGCAACGCCTACGCCACCAACCAGATGGTCCTGAAAGGCCGGCGCGGCTATGTGGAAGACATGCCCGAAGCAAAATACGATCCCGAAGAGGCGAAAAAGCTCCTCACCGAGGCCGGCTATCCTGACGGCTTCAAGGTCTATCTTGACGCTCCCAACGGACGCTATCCCAACGACGGCCAGGTAGCTCAGGCCCTTGCCAGCCAGCTCACCAAGGCAGGTATCCTGGTCGAGCTCCGTCTTCACCCGAAGTCCACGTTCTTCGACTTCGTACGCCCCGGAGACAAGTCAAGCCTTGTCATGACCGGCTGGTCAGAGCCCATCGACGTTGGTGAAATGGCCAGCGTCCTCTTCTACACGAGGGGCAAAAACCCTGCAAAGGGAGGCTCCAACCGAGGGCATTATGCCAATGCGGAATTCGACAGCCTCATTGACGAAGCCGACGGAACAGCCGACCCCGACAAACGGAGGCTCATCCTGGAAAAAGCCGCCCGTCTCATCGTCGAGGACGTCGGTATCGTTCCCCTCTATTTCCAGCAGGATCTCTACGGAAAAAAGAGCAGCGTCGTCTTCGAGCCCAGAGTTGACAAATCGATCCTCGCCTACGAAATGGACGTTCAATAATCACATCATTCCTGAAAAAAGGACTGCAGGGGCCCGGCGCAAAAGCCGGGCTCCTTTCGTTTCCCGGGCAGAGGAGTCGTCTCACTTCCCCAGGGAAATCACCCCGCTTCACACAGGACAGGTTTCGGAAAAGTTTTCATGTCTGCGGGCGAAAATCCGCCCCCATCCAGAGAATCGATCCTGGAGAAACCTTTCCCTTGCGAAGCATTGAATGGTAATATGTTTCTGAAGGCGTTTTCTTTCCGGAAACGAATAGTGCCCATAATCCGGTCAGAAAAATAAAAACCCGGGCGAGGATGATGCATCATACCACTGCGAGCGTTTACTTCACTTGCCATAGAGCGGAAAATTGCGGCAGCGTTTTTCGGCCTCATCTGCGGAGGGACCCTGCTGCTCCTTCTGTTTAACTATTACTATAATCCTTTGAAGCTCATCGACGCTTTTTTCACGGCCACGTCTGCTGTCTGCGTGACCGGGCTCATCGTAGTGGATACGGGGACAGACCTTTCCCCGGCCTCTCAGATGATAGTCCTTTTGCTTATCCAGCTGGGCGGCATCGGCGTGATGACTGCGGCGACGACATTCTCGCTGATCCTCGGAGAGCGGATAGGCCTGCGTCAGCGAATGCTGTTCGCCGGAGGATTCGGAATGGACACTCCCTCCGGGGTCATTAAATTTCTCATAAAAATCCTTCTTTTTACCCTGATACTCGAAGCAGTCGGGGCCATCCCGCTCTTCATCGGATTCCTGAAGGCGGGCCTGACGCCGTTCAAAGCGTTTTGCAGCGCTATTTTTCACAGCATCAGCGCGTTCTGCAACGCCGGATTCTCCCTTTTCTCCAATAACCTCGAAGGATTCTCACAAAGCTTTATCGTCAGCGGAACGATCATGGTCCTCATCGTGATCGGCGGACTCGGATTTCCCGTGCTGACGGAACTCTCGGCCATCAGGAAACGGAACGGGAATAGACTTTCACTCCATTCAAAGCTTGTTCTCACCACCACGCTGATCCTTATTCTCTTCGGTCTGTTTCTCTTCACGATCTCGGAGTGGAATACAGCATTTGCACACCTTCCGGGAGGATGGAAAATATGGAACGGGCTGTTTGCCTCCATAACACCCCGTACAGCGGGCTTCGATACTGTTGCTCCATCCACATTTTCATCCGCAGGACTCTTTGTCCTTGTGCTGCTCATGATCGTCGGCGCGTCACCAGGTTCAACAGGAGGCGGTTTCAAAACCACAACCCTCGCGATCCTCGTTCTCTCGGCATGGAATACCCTCAGAAGAAGGCCTGACGTCGTCCTCTGGAGCAGGCGCATTCCATTTCGGATACTGCAGCGGACCATAGCGGTCTCCGTTCTCTACCTGTCAGGGCTCGGGCTCGGCATCCTGACCCTCTCGATCATCGAGCCCCTGCCGTTCCGGGAACTGCTCTTCGAGGCCGCTTCAGCACTTGGCACCGTGGGGCTGTCACTCGGCATCACGGCGCAACTCTCAACAGGAGGGAAAATCGTCCTCATTCTCCTCATGTTCTGGGGACGGGTCGGCATTCTCACGTTCATTTTCGGTCTGCTGAAGGGTGAGTTCCGCGGGAATGTCTCCTACCCGGACGCAGACATCCCCATCGGGTAGGAGGTACGGCAATGAAAGACGAAAAAAACGTATACCTTGTCATCGGGCTCGGACGATTCGGCCAGGCGATATGCAGAACCCTCGCTGAAAAAGGAAAACAGGTGATCGCGATTGACCGCACACGTCAGCTTGTAGAGGAAATGGCGGAAGTGGTGGACCTCGCAGCACAGGCGGATGCCACGGACTCCGACGCGCTCACGAAAGTTGGGGCAAAGACTGCGGATATAGCAATAGTAGCGATCGGCAGCAATATCGAGGCCAGCATTCTTGCAACCACGATCCTCCAGGACCTTCAGATCCCCCACGTCATCGCACGGGCCGAGAACTACACCCACGCGCGGGTACTCGCGCGGGTGGGTGCGAACAAGGTCGTCTTTCCCGAAAGGGATATGGGCGAGAGGTTGGCCGCACTCCTCATTCATCCGTGGATGTCCCATTTCGTCCAGGTCCCCGGATCGCTCTTCCACGTGGGAGAAATAAACCCAATAGCGGAAATGATCGGCAAAACTATTGAAGAGCTTGACTTCCGGACACACTACAGCAGCGTCATACTCAGTATCAGCCGTGACGGGGAACGTTTTGTCCCAAAAAAGGACACCGTCATACAGGAAAATGACATGATCCTTGTCGCAGGTCAGAAAGAAGACCTCGAAAAATGGGTCGAAGAAAAAAAAGAGTGATTTTCAGCTGAACAAAATGGGGTTGAAAACTTCTCTTATTTTGCTACCTGAGAGCAGGCGGGATCTGGTTTTAAGAAACATGCCCGAAAACCCTGAACAGCACAACCAGATCCTTCTTTCCCTGCAATTTTTCGGAATAAGGAATAGACCATCCTGTTGGCGAGTCGGCATCGTCTCATTTTTTATATTTTTGAGGTCTCCAGTCCCTGACAATTTTCTCCGCGCGGGCAAGTTCTTCAGGCGTGAGTTTCAGTGCAACCCTGTCCCGGGCTGATTTTGCTTTTTTCCAAAGCTCTTTATTACCCATGCCTCTCGAGGCCAGGTTATACCAGGCATGAGCAAAGACGAGATCCTTTTTTACTCCTTTTCCGTGTTCACATTTTTCTCCAAAATAAAACTGCGACCAGCTATTTCCTGCATCGGCTGCTCTTCGGTACCATTTTTCCGCTTCCTGCATGCTTTTGGGTACTCCCATTCCCTTTTCGTGAAGAAACCCCATCCTGTACATGGCTGTACTGTTAAACATTTCCGCAGACGAGCTGTACCATTCTGCTGCTTTTCCGTAATTTTTGGAAACTCCTTTTCCGGTTTCATACAAAACGCCGATCCGGTACCCGGCTTCCGCATTCCCCTCTGCAGCTGACTTTTTGTAGAGCTTCATTGCTTCAGACGGATTTTTTGCCGTTCCCTGCCCTTCTTCGTACATCTCCCCAAGGGCAAGGAACGCATCACCCCGATGTTCACTGTTATTTGAAGTAGATGCAGTGCGGTACCACTTTATCGCTTCCTTGTAGTCAATATAGTTTCCGTCCAGGTTTCCATACCTGTAGCTGTCTCCAAGAGCAACAATAGAACCGGAATTCCCCTGTCCGGCAATTTTTTTCCACCATTTTCTGGACTCGAGAAAATCTTCAGGATAAGGAGACGAGGAGAGGTTAATTGCCAGCAGGATCTGGGCATCGAGATGCCCCATCTCTCCCGCTGTCCTGTATTCACGGAAGGCAGTCTCATAATCCTGGTTTTTCCAGGCCCCCTCTCCCCTTTTGTACGCATCCTCTGCAGCGTCGGCAAAGGCGACCGAAGGCAGAAAAGCTGCCGACAGGGTAATAACGGCAATGATAAGGAGCAGTTTTTTCAAAACTTTTCACCTCCTTGAAATTTTTGGAGAAAATACACATAAAAAATTCGTTTATCTCCCTGATCATACCGGTTTCCTAATTCACGGGATATTCGCATTTTACTCCATGGAACACAAAAAAGCGCATTCTTTTTTTCGAATGCGCCCTTCAACATATTCCAACTTTTTTAGCCCTCCTACTCCAGCAGTCCGGCTTCTTTCAATCGCTTCTTCATGAAATCGAGCACTTCACCGCTGCTGCTGACAGTCGGCCTGTATGGTTCCCCAACGTCAAGGCCTATCATATTTGCCATGTCTTTCGTTGCCACGGGAAAGCTGGCCCGGTCCATGGATAACCGCAGGGGGTTCAGCCTGAACTGAGCTTCTAGGGATCTTTTCAGATCACCTGCCATGTACGTATCATAAATTGACACCACAAGGTCCGGAAACATATTCGCTGTGGTGGCTATGGCCCCGTCGGCTCCATGAGCGAGAGCGCCGTAGATCAGGGTGTCTTTCCCTCCAAAGACCTTGAAATCTTTTTTATCCGTCTTCGTCAGGCGGACGAACTCGCTCGTGAGGGTCATGTCGCCGCTGGAGTCCTTGATGCCCACGATATTCTCCACGTCGGAGGAAAGGCGCATCACCAGCGAGGTGGTCAGGGAATATCCGACCCTGCCTGGATTGTTGTAGATCAGTACCGGGATTCCGGGGACGGCCTCCGCAATGGAACGAAAATGACGGAACAACTCCTCCTCGGTAGGTTTCAGGAACATGGGCTGCAACACGGAAATCCCGTCCGCGCCGCATTCGGCCGCCATTCGTGCAAGCTCATTGCATTTCCTGGTCTTGATGGACCCCATGCCGAAATAGACAGGGACACGGCCCTTCGTCTCGTCGAGGATGATCTGAAGCCCCCGCTTCATCTCGTCTTCATCCACCATGTAGAACTCGCCGTTGCTGCCGAAGGCCAGTATGCCGTGGACGCCCCCATCGATGACAAAGTTCACGTGGCGGCGCATTCTCTCTTCGTCGATACGCTCGTTTTCATCGATTATCGTCACTATCGGAGGGATAATTCCCTTGATGAAATCTGTGTTCATCCTTGTCAATCCTTTCACTTCCTAAGCTTTTGGGGAAAACTTTCCCATTTTCAAAACATTATAGCTCAATACACGTACTTTCCCCCTGCCACAGCCACAAGTGTTCGTCTATACTGAAGCGGAAATATTCTCCTGTCATGAAAGGGTGATGGCATGCTCCGGAATAAATGGATTCTTTTATTTTTGTTTCTTCTCTCGGCTGCAGGCGGCTATTTCCTGTTCTTTCGCACTTCGGTCAATTCGTGGAAGATAGTGAACCACCCACCCCTTGCGGCGGGGCCGGTGGCGGCCTTCGGGGACAGTCTCACGGCAGGCTACGGGTCAGGAGGCGCGGGC
>Ga0209723_1002788_pt1 | contig 22531 bp, 17 predicted proteins | sample BiotimSIPDNA_2_FD_185750 | JGI IMG/M metagenome (GOLD analysis project Ga0209723, IMG submission 185750) | Anaerobic biogas reactor microbial communites from Washington, USA - Biogas_R2 time_0 SIP DNA (SPAdes) (version 2) | ecosystem: Engineered > Bioreactor > Anaerobic > Unclassified | place...
GTTTTTTCGCGCCGACCCTGCAGGTTGCCGCAACCGTCCATAGGCTCGCATCCCTGTCGACCCCGGGATTTTCCGAAACGGGAGACATCGCCCCTTTCAGGGCTGACCGCAAAAGGCATTACAACACGTGTGTCGGACCCATTCACAAGCCCAACCCTTCAGAGCAGTAAAGGGCGGCCTGTTGAAAGGGACTCCACAGCCTGTTCGGAATGCGGCCCCGGTATGCCCGAGCCCTTCGAGGACGGGTAAAAACTCCCGCTTCAAGGATCATGACCTGGATTTTGCAAAGGGAATGACCCATATCTCCGGCCCGAAAAACAACATCCGCAGGAATTCAACAAAAAGAGCAAGGCTGCAGGGTTGAGCCGGGAGGGATTATTGACAGAGGATACCGGAACGATGCCAGTCGACGAGAATGGAAATGGGAAAAAGAGGTGCCGCCGCCTTTCTGTTTCCCTTTTTCTGCTGCTTCTCCTTGCCCTTCAGAGCGCCTTGGCCACACCTCTTGCCGCCATGGATTTGATGGAAGCCTACATCCGCGCCAGGCAGCATGATCCGCTCTTCGGGTCCTACGTCCACGAGCATGAAGCGTCCAGGACGTTGCCGGCGCAGGGCCGCTCATTCCTTCTTCCCCAGATTCAGGCATACGGCTCCGAATCCAGATACTATTACGACAACGCCCCCTCTTACTATCGGGATTTTGACAGCGAATCCCTGGGCGTGTCCCTCAAACAGCCCATTTTCAATGTTTCCCGTTTTTATGAATACCGGCAGCACAAGGTCCGCAAGAATATGGGTGACGCGCGATTTGTCTCAGCGGAGCAGGACTTGATCCTCCGGCTTGCTGAAGCCTATTTCAACGCTCTGGCTGCGGAAAATCTGCTGGACCTCATCGATGCCGAAAAGAGGGCCGTTCTGGAACAGCGCGAACAGGCCAAGCGGATGTTCCAGGCAGGGGTATCCACGATCACCGATGTCCATGATGCTGATGCCCGCTACGACTCGGTTCTTGCAAAGGAAATCGGGGCCAGAAGCAATTGTGAGGTTAAACGGCTGGCTCTCACAAGAATCGTGGGGAATGACACGACCGGATTGAATCCGCTCAGGGACGATGCCCCCCTGGGACTTCCCGATCCCGAGCGCCTTGAAACCTGGATCGAAAAAGCAAGGGAAAACCATCCCCTGCTGAAATCCTATGCATACCGGATTTCCTACCAGGAGGCGGAACTCAGGAAGAACGAAGGTCAACATTGGCCAAGTCTCGACTTTGTGGGAGGCTACAATAAGACCAACACGAACAACAATCTGCAGACAAACCGCATATCGTACGGCAGCGTAGGCATTCAGCTCAATCTTCCTGTCTTCAGCGGGGGGTATACAGTGGCCAAGGTCAAGGAATCCAGGGCGATCCTGGAGAAGGCCAGGATGGAGTACGAAAATGCCCTGGCCGATATTACCCAGAAGCTCAGCGAAGCCTTTCTCGCCGTTCGGGACAGCGTGTCGCGGATCGATGCGCTGCAGACGGCGCGCAAATCGGCCTTGACCTCCCTGAAATCCAACAAAATGTCCCTGCTGGCCGGCATGCGGACAACGATCGATGTCCTGAACGCCGAGCAGGACCTCCAGGATGTCCTGATTCGACTGCTGCAGGCGCGATACGACTGCCTGCTGAACAGTGTGAGATTGAAAGCTTACTCGGGGACCATTTCAGAGAGGGATGTTCATGAAATCAACGGATGGCTGCAAACGGCGGCTGCGCAATAAGCGAACGAGGTGACCTATGCCCAACATTTTCCGGCGACCATTGCCGACGGCAGAGGGCAAAAAAAACGAACTGCGCACTATTTTATGGTCCTTTAAAAATACGTTCGCGGCGGTCGGCCTCTTCAGCTTTGTTGTCAACCTGCTGCTCCTGGTGCCGGCAATCTACATGCTGCAGATCTATGACCGCGTCCTGACAAGCCGCAACCAGGATACCCTGGTCATGCTCACCATCATCATGGTTCTGATGTATATCGGCATTGGCTTTCTGGAGTGGATTCGCTCCCAGGTCCTCATTCGGCTGGGGAACAGCATGGATCAGCGCTTAAGCGGCAAGGTCTTCCAGGCAGCCTTCGAAAAGTCCCTGCGCTTCGGATCCGCCAACGCCACTCAGTATTTTCATGACCTGACGGGTGTCCGCCAGTTTCTCACCGGCAATGGCCTGTTCGCCTTTTTTGACTTCCCCTGGACCCCTCTTTTTATCCTCGTCATCTTTTTCATGCATCCTTGGCTCGGGATTTTTTCCGTCTTCAGCGCCCTGTTTCTTCTCGCCATGGCTGCGCTTACCGAGCTTGTCAGCAGAAAGCCCCTTGCCGAGGCGAACCGGCTTTACAACAGCGCCAACTCCTATGCGGGAGCCAATCTGAGAAATGCCGAAGCGATCGAGGCCATGGGAATGCTGAGTCGCGTCAGGGGGTACTGGCACCGGAAGCATGAAAGTTTTCTGAAACTCCAGGCGGCAGCCAGCGACAGGGCCAGCATCGTTTCCGCAATCACAAAGGCCTCCCGACTGACCTTTCAGTCCAGCATTCTTGGCTTAGGCGCCTACCTGGCGGTAAAGGACACCATTACCCCCGGAATGATGATTGCCGCGTCCATCCTCCTTGGAAGGGCCCTGCAGCCCGTTGAAATGGCCATCGGCACGTGGAAGCAGTTTCTTGCCACCAGGACATCTTACCTGAGACTGGGAGAAATCCTGGCCGTCCTGTCCGAACATGAAGAAGAAATGTCTCTGCCGGCCCCCACCGGGGTGTTGACGGTCAGAAACCTCGTTGCCGGCCCCCCGGGAACCGGCAGACAGATTTTAAAAGGCGTCAGCTTTGCAGCCAATCCTGGTGATGCTGTGGCGGTGATCGGGCCCAGCGCTTCAGGAAAAACAACCCTGGCGAGAATGATCGTGGGCATCTGGCCCCCTTTTTCCGGAGAGGTGAGACTGGATGGCGCGGCCATCTCAAAGTGGAACAAGGAGGAGCTGGGGCCGTACATCGGATATCTTCCCCAGGATATTGAACTCCTTGACGGCACGGTGGCCCAGAACATCGCCCGTTTTGGAGAGATCGACTCCGAGAAGGTGGTCAAGGCGGCAAAAGCGACGGGTATACACGAGATGGTGCTGCAGTTTCCGGACGGCTATGACACCCCTGTCGGAGAGGGCGGGCTGTTTCTCTCGGGGGGGCAGAAGCAGCGGATCGCCCTGGCCCGGGCAATCTACGACGACCCGGTGCTGTTTGTCCTGGATGAGCCGAATTCCAACCTCGACGAGGCGGGAGAGCTGGCCCTTCTCAAGACCATGGTCCAATTAAAAGCGGCAAAAAAAACGGTATTCGTCATCACGCACCGCACCTCCATCCTTCGCGTCGTCGACAAGGTTCTGCTGCTGGTCAACGGGGTCAGCCAGGCCTATGGCCCGAGAGACGAAGTCCTCGCCCGCCTGAAAAAGGTGCCGACCCGGCAGCCGCCTCAGGTCCTGCAGGCAGGACAGGGAAAAGGATGAAGGGACTTTCAAGGGGCATTATGAACGGCAGCGAAAAACAGGCTTTGAACGCCGGGGAAAAGACACCCCTGAAAACAAACACAAGGCCGATCATCCTGATCGCCCTTGCGGGTTTGATTTTCGGATTGGGGACGTTTCTGGCATGGGCTTCCCTTGCCCCCCTGGATGAGGGCGTGGTGGCTCATGGCGAAGTTGCCGTCGTTTCCAATAAAAAAACAATCCAGCATCAATATGGGGGAACGATTTCAGAAATCCTTGTCAGGGAAGGAGACCGGGTCAGGAAGGAACAGGTGCTCATCCGGCTCAACAATGCGCAGCCAAAAGCGAATCTGGCCGAGATTCGAGGCGAATACTACCAGGCGCTCGCCCTGGAAGCCAGACTGCTGGCGGAAAGGAGCAGAGCGGGAGCCATCGCGTATCCCGAGGAAATCACCGCCATGAGCCATCTGCCTGAAATCGCGGATCTGGTCAGAACGCAGCAGCAGCTCTTCAATGCCAGGCGGGGCACCCTGCACACCGAACTCAACATCCTCAAGGAAAACATCGAGGGCATGAAGGAATACATTCGCAGGCTTGAAGAACTTCAGATGTCCCGGACCAGACAGATGGAACTCCTGAGCACGGAGATGAACTCGTTGAGGGACCTGGCGGATCAGGGCTACTACCCCCGGAGCAAAATTCTGGAAACGGAAAGACTGCTGGCCGAGCTCAGCGGAAAACGGAGCGAAGATCTCGGAAATATCGCCAGGGCGAAAAAGGCCATGAGCGAGTACAAGCTCACCATCGTGCGCCGCGAACAGGAATTCACCCAGGATGTGGAGACCCAGCTCAGCGAGGTTCAGAAAAAGCTGGCGGCCCTGAGGGACCAGTACGCAGCGACACAGGACGTTCTTGAGAAAACGGAGATCAGGGCGCCGGAAGAGGGAACGGTCGTGGGCCTTTCCGTGCACACGGCGGGTGGGGTGATCATGCCGGGGAATCCGGTCATGAGCATCGTTCCGGCAAACGAGGAGCTCATCGTGGAGGCAAAGGTGATGCCCACGGACAGAGACCGGGTGCGGGAAACGCTCAAAGTCGACCTGATGTTCACTTCCTTTGACGCTAAAAAGACCCCCGTCATCGACGGAGAGGTCATCCTGGTTTCCGCAGACCGGTTTACCGATGAGGCCACGAGGATCCCCTATTACCTGTGCCGGATCCGGCTTACGAAGCAGGGGCTGCAGAAGCTGGGGACCCGGGATCTTCAGCCCGGCATGCCCGTGCAGGTCGTCATAAAGACAGGGGAAAGGACCCTGATAAACTACCTTGTAAAGCCCCTTTTTGACCGGATTTCCGTCTCCTTCAAGGAGCGGTGAATTTCGCCCCGGTGCTCGCCGCGCACCTGGCAGCGAGAAAGGCGCCGGGGGAAAAACCTTTTTTTTAAGGCCCCCATCCGACAACCGGATTTCAGGGACCCGGCCTTGCCCGCTCCGAGCTCCGTTCTCAACTTTTATTCCTGAAATATCTGAAACCTGCCTCAAACAGAAGCCTCTTAGGCTTGGGGAAAAAACCACCCGGCCACTTTTAAACCCCCTGTGGATTTGCAATAAAAATCATGATACGAAATGTTCCGCAAAGGGTCCTGACCCTTTTCAGCAGGCGATACGGCAGGTTCATCGACGCTGGATTGCCGAAAGCGGGACGGGGCTGAAAGCGCAATTTCATCAATAACGAAGAAGACCGTGTTCATGGCCAGTTTAAGAGAGATATTGAATCCCGAATCGGTGGCGCTCATTGGAGCGACAGAGCAGGAGAACTCCATAGGCAGAGTGGTCCTGGCGAACCTTTCCCGGACAGCGAATCGCCCGCTCTATTTTGTGAATCCCAACAGAAAGACCATTCTCGGAGCCCGGTGCTTCCCGTCGATCAGGGATGTGCCCTCCCGCGTCACCCTGGCCGTTATCGTAACCCCGGCAGCCACCGTCCCGGGCATCATCGAAGCGTGTGGAAAGGCGGGTGTTTCAGTCGCCATCATCCTTTCCTCAAATTTCACCGAGGAGGAGCAGAGGGAACTGGCGGAGAACATTCTCGCCGCACGCAGGGAGTCCGGCATGAGAACGATCGGGCCCAATTCCCTGGGGATGATCCTTCCCCACAACGGCCTCAATGCCACTTTTCTCAAGACGAACCCCAAACCCGGAAACATCGCACTCATCGCACCCGTTCTCGGCGATGCGATCCTCGACTGGGGGGATACAATGGGAATAGGCTTCAGCATGTTCGCCTCCCTCGGCTCCCGGATAGACGTCGGGTACGGGGATCTCATCGATTTTCTGACGTACCACTACACGACAAGAAGTCTCATGATCTACATGGAAACCGTGGGGGACGCGAAACGATTCATAAGCGCCGCACGCGGCTTTGCGCTGAGCAAACCTATCGTCGTGCTCAAACCGGGCCGTTCAAAAGCCGGGGCATCCTTCGTCGAGATGCGGTCGGGAAGATCGGCGGGAAACGATTCCGTCTATGACGCCGTGTTCCGGAGAATCGGCATCGTGAGGGTGGCTGAGGTGATGGATCTCTTCAATATGGCAAAAGTCCTCGATTCGTCCTGCCTGCCCAGAGGGTCCCGGCTCGCCGTCATCACCAACGCCGGGGATGTCGGAATCATGGCCACGGACACCCTGGCCGAGCTGGGAGGAGAGCTGGCCTGCATCTCCAGCGGAGACTCAGGCCGTGAAGATGTTCTCCTGCCGGAACAATGGTGTCGGGATGATCCTGTCGACATGGGAGGAGCGGACGATGCCAGACGCTATAGGAACACCCTGGATCTCTGCCTCGGCGATGACGGGGTGGACGGCATCATGGTGATCTATACGCCGCGGGTTTTTGCCGGGGCCATGGACCTGGCCCAGGCCATTATCCAAGCCGCCAGGAAGACCCGGAAGCCGATCATCGTCACCTGGGTGGGCGGCGCACGCGCCGCCGAAGGCCGCCGCATCCTTCTGCACAACAATGTACCGGCCTATGCCACTCCCGAAGAAGCGGTAAAGACCTACCTTTACATGTACCGTTATCACAGGAATCTTGAACTCATCTATGAGACGCCGGCCGAGGGAACCCAGACAGGGGCCCCTCTTCTGAATTATCTCAAGACGGTTGTCCGGAAGGCCATCCGAGACGGGAAACGGACCCTCTCCCGCCGGCATGCCTTCGACCTTATCAGGAACTATCGAATTCGCACCCTCAGGACAACCATTGTGTCGGACATCGACCAGCTTCGCCGGGAAATCCCGGGCCTGGGCCTCCCTCTGTCCCTCAGGATCCAGCCCCTCACCGGGGAGAAAGAAGAACAGGCGATCCCCTTGACCGCCACCGGGGACGTTGACGACGCCTGCCGGCAGGCGGGACAGCGGTTGCGCGATGGAGGTGTGGAAGTCATCCTTCAGAATACGACGGCACCGGCGGCCGTGAGGCTGAAGCTCGAATCGAGAAGAGACCCCGAGTTCCGCACCATCCTGATCATCAGCCCCGGCGCCGGCGGCCCCGACGATGAACGCATCGGCCTGCCGCCTCTCAACCGGACCCTGGCCCGGCGCCTGCTTGAAGGTACGGGAATCTATCCCGTTTTAAAAAATGCCGATGAGGGTCGGCAGATTCTTTCCCGGCTTGAGGATACCCTCCTGGGATTTTCCGATCTGGTTGTTGATTTTGCGGAGATCGAGCGCATGGAGCTTGTCCTGTGGATTGAACAATCCGAGGTGCTGGCAGGGGATGTGATGGTCGCCCTTGCTTCTGTTTCCGAGGAATCCGGGCCCTATTCGCACCTCGTGATCACCCCTTATCCCTTGCACTACATAACGACGTGGAATCTTCTCGACGGGACGGAAGTTCTCCTGAGGCCTGTCCGTCCGGAGGACAAGCTCATGTCCCAAGAGATGCTTGATTCCCTCTCGGAGGAGACGTTGCGCAACCGATATTTCGGCGTCCGGGAAATAACCGACGATCTTGTTGTACGGTCCTGCAACATGGACTATGACCGGGAGATAGCCATCCTGGCTGAAATCAGGAGGAACGGGAAAAAGTGCATGATCGGGGGAAGCCGTCTCATCCACCATCCCGACACCGGGATCGGCGAGTTTGCCATCCTGGTTCACGATCATTACCACGGCATGGGCCTGGGGGCAAAACTGATCGACATTCTCATCGGAATAGCCCGGGATAAGCATCTCCACAAGATCGAGGGGCTTGTGTTGACCGAAAACGGAAAGATGCTTGGCCTGTGCCGGAAACTGGGGTTTCAGGTCAAGCCTGAACCCGAGGGCGTATCAAAAGTCATCCTGTCCCTTGATACCTGAACATCAGCGGAAAGGGCGGCCTTAACCTGCACAGACAAGGAGGAGCAATGAAAAGAGAATCCGTAGCGTTTGGACTCGCCGTTCTCATGATCACGGCACTGCCCGGCTTTTCGGAGGGCAAGATCATCTTAAAAACTCAAAGGGATAAGGTAAGCTATGCCATCGGTTACGGCATAGGAAGTGACTTTAAGGAAAAATCCATCGGCATCAATCCGAATGTCCTTTTGAAGGGAATTACAGACGCCCTTTCAGGATCCACAAGGTCCTTGACACAAGCCGAAATGGATCAGATCATGATGAGCTTTTCGCAGGACCTCCAGGCAAGGCAAAGGGAATCCTTTGAAAAGGCAAGGGCCGTCAACAGAAAGGAAGGCTCGGAATTTCTCGAAAAGAACAAGCTCAAGGAGGGCGTAAAAGTCACCCCGAGCGGCCTGCAGTACAGGGTGGTCAAGGAGGGCACAGGAGACAACCCGAAACCGGGCGATACGGTAACCGTCCATTACAGGGGCACGCTCATCGACGGGACGGAATTTGACAGCTCCTACAAGCGCAATCAGCCAGCCACGTTTTCTCTTGCAGGAGTCATCCGGGGATGGACTGAAGGCCTGCAGCTCATGAAGGCAGGGGGAACATATGAACTCGTCATCCCTTCCGATCTTGCTTACGGCGAGAGAGGCGCAGGCCATCTCATCGGACCGGATGCCGTTCTGATTTTCACCGTAGATCTCATTTCCATTGAAAAGGAAGGATGACAGAGGGCCTTTCATTGCTGATGCAGGGAGACCTGCACCCGATAACAGCCGCCAGGTGGAATCGGGGAATTTTTTAAACGGATATTCCGTCGAGGTCTTCCTTCATGGATTCCGGGCCATTATCGAGCCTTCGGCCCTCGCGGCGGACGGCGAGCATCGGACTTCCGGGGAGGCAAGTGCGCCTATGTCTTCTCATGGATCAGGGAATCAAACATTCGATACTGGCGTTTCGCCCAGTAGAGGATGAACAGGAATGCGATGGCGTTGGCAAGCGGCTGGGCCATCCAGACGCCGTTGATGCCGAACCAGGAAGGTAGGAGCCACAGAAAGGGGATTAAAAAAAGGATTTCGCGACCGACCAGCAGGACCATGGCGGCTTTTCCCTGTCCGAGACCGATGAACATGTTGATCCACATCAGGCTGGGAGCGGCTGTGATCAGTATCAGAAAATTGATGCGCAGGGCTGTTGCCGTGAGCCTTCGCAGCTCCATGTCATCGGAGAAGAGCGTCGCAATGGCCGGAGCAAAGGCCTCCACGATCAGAAAACAGACCATGGCAATCGCAAAGGAAATTTTTACGGCGATCGCCACCGCCTCCATCAGTCTAACAGGAAGATTCGCCCCTTCACTGAAGGCAACCATCGGCATCAGGCCATGACCGATGCCGTAAAGCGGAATCATGACCAGGCCACTCATTCGGGAGACAATGCCCAGAGTGGCCACGGCAAGGTTGCTGTATCCGCCAAGGACATGATTGTGAAGAAGCATTCCAAGGCTGAGCACGAGATTGATGATCATGGAGGGAAATCCCGTCGAGTAGATGGACAGAATAATCCGGTAATCCGGACGGAGATAATGCCATTTCAGCTGATATTTGGAGCTTTTCTGCCGCAAGAAATAAAAGGCAAGCGCTGCACCCGATATCTGGGAAATCACCGCGGCCATGGCGGCTCCCTCAATTCCCAGCCGGGGGAAGGGACCCCAGCCGAAGATGAGCATAGGATCCAGGATACCGCTGACGGCCGAGGTCATAAGAGCGCAATACATCACGAGATGAGGCCTGCCTTCCGCCCGGAAGAGATTGCTGGCCATCATGATCAGAAACAGAAACGGCACGCCGGGCAGCAGTGTCAGGAGATACCGGCGGGACAGGGGCAGAATTTCCGTTGTGGCGCCGAAATATGTCAAAATGAGATCCGGCCCGGCCATCCCCAGGCTGATGAACAGCGCTCCGAGCACAGCCGAAAGAAAAAAAAACCTGGCCGGCTGTCTGTCGGGCCTTCCGGTTTTCCTCCGCACCGAACATCCTGGCGGCGTATGAGCCTGCACCCAATCCCGTTCCCACGCCGACTCCGCCTAAAATCACCTGTATGGGAAGGCTTATGGTTAAGGCCGCAAGGGCATTCGAGCTGAGCCTGGCAAGCCAGAAGGCGTCTATGAGGTAATAGACGTTTACGACCAGCACGGTGGCGATGGACGGCCAGCTCATTTGCAGCAGAAGAGGCAGGATGGGACCCTCCGCCATATTCAGACTTTTATTGTTCATAACGATGTGATTTACAGTAAAATTCTGTTTAAGGCAAACGATCGGTGCCTGTTCGGAGCTGCGGACGGACCTGCCGAACCCGTCGTCGCCCCGGCAAAAGCGCATCGGATCAGCCGGGATGAACCGGCCCTGAAGCTTACGCTCCGCGGCCGCACAGACTGGCTCAGCACCGAGGTGCTTCGAGCTGCCGGCGCCCTTGGGAAATCCTTTCAGCAGGTATGAACGTACATGAAAAAAGATAGACAACTTTGGCAAAAAATGAAGTAATATGATGGCTCGTTCCGTTTGGGACATCCGAAAAAATGTTAAATTTCCGCGAAAAAGACGTGGATCCGTACAGCAGGGAGCCTTTATGCCAGGAATTTTTGAAATCAGCGTTGAAGAGCAGTTTTCCGCCGCCCACGCGCTGCGGGATTACCCGGGAAACTGCGAGCACCTCCATGGACACAACTGGGCCGTCCGGGTCACCGTCGAGTGCCGGGAGCTCAATGAGATCGGAATCGGCATTGATTTTCGAGAGGTGAAGCAGACGGTTCGAGAGGCGCTCCACCGACTGGACCACATCAACCTGAACGAACTGCCGCCTTTCCAGAAGGCCAACCCCTCGTCGGAAAACATCGCCCGCCACCTCTATTTGGAGCTGAGCGGGAAGCTCAACAGGGATACGATACGGGTTTCGCGGGTCAGAGTTTCCGAAACACCGACCAGCAGCGCCACCTATCGGGAGGACTGAAGCGGGTCACACATTTTCTCTTTGCGGATCGGACGGCGACAGAAGAGGATCAGACTGAGAAGATCCTTCGATGATGGGAAGCAGGGAAATGTTTTTCGAGCGTATCGATGATCGGAATCCCGTAAATCACCGTATCCGGCCGGAAATCCATCCGCGAAAACGCTTTTTGAAGAGGGTTGCCCACGGAAAGCCTTCAACCTCTCAGGCAACAACTCAGCCTGCTCCCAATTCCATGGCGATATGGACTGCAACCTTGAAATGTTCCGGGAATAACCAGGAGGACACGGTGCGGATCCTCTTCACGAGCGATTTACATGGGATGATTTGGTTGTACGATTCGCTTGTAGACCTCTCCGAGCAGTGCAGGCCCGATCTGATCATTCTGGGGGGAGATCTGCTGCCCAGGCTGGACAAACATGGAAATTTGCTCGATGCTCAAAGGCACTTTGCCATCACTGTTTTCCCCTCGTATTGTTTGAAAATGCACGACATCAATCCGGATGTCGACATCGGGGTGATCCTGGGGAACGACGACTGTCAGATGGTGACGAGGGAATCGGAGGACCTTCACCGGACAGGATTGATCCGGCTCGTCGATAACAGCGCCTGGAAGACCAGGCACTCATGGCAGGTCATCGGGACGAGCCTGGTTCCGGAAACCCCGTTTCACCTGAAGGACTTCGAAAGACGCGACTGCGAAGCGGATCCTGTGCGCTATCCTTCGGTACAGGCCATGTATTCCTCAGATCAGGGTATCGGCATCCTTTCCAGTTCGGCGTGGTTTTAATCCCGTGCATCCATTGAAACCGAACGGATGAAACCGAACTGACAAGACTGCCCACGGCAGTCGCTTATGACCGGACGGTGTTTGTTTCGCATTCGCCTCCGTATTCAACGCCATTGGACCTGGCCGTGAACGGAATCCATGAGGAGTGACGTGTCCTTAAAGGTCAACGAAATCTTTTACAGCATTCAGGGGGAATCGTCCTTTATCGGCATTCCCTGCGTCCTGGTGCGGCTCACCGGCTGCAATCTCCGCTGCTCCTATTGCGATACCCGCTACGCCTACGAGGGAGGGACCTTGTGGGAACTTTCCGACCTGCTTGGCCGGATCGCATCTCACCGATGCCGTCTGGTGGAAATCACCGGAGGGGAGCCGCTGCTCCAGGCGGAAACCCCGGCCTTGATCCGGAGCCTTCTGGAGGGAGGATATGCGGTTCTCCTGGAGACCAATGGATCTCTGCCCATCCGGGGGATTGACCGGCGCTGTGTGCGCATCGTCGATATCAAATGCCCTTCAAGCGGAGAAAGCCACAGGAACGATTTCAGCATCCTCGACGATCTGACGGAACGGGACGAAATCAAGTTTGTCCTGGGCGAGAGAGGGGATTATGAATTTGCCCGGGACATCCTTCTTTCCAGGAACCTGGCGGCGAAAACGCGGAATCCACCGCTCCTGTCCCCCGTCACGGAGCGCCTGGATCCGAAACGGCTGGCTCGGTGGATCCTCGAAGATCATCTTTCGGTCCGCCTCCAGCTCCAGCTCCACAAAATCCTCTGGGGGAAGGATGCCCGGGGCGTTTGAAAAAAAAAGATAAAGGAAAAAAGACGAGGACACGCCAATGAATTCAGATCGAAGGGCCGTCATCCTTCTCAGTGGAGGGCTGGATTCCACCACGACCATGGCCATCGCCAAGGCGGAAGGCTATGAGCTTTACGCCCTCACGTTCCAGTACGGGCAGCGCCATGCCATCGAGCTGGAGGCGGCGCGGCGCATCGCCAATGCCCTGGGCGCAAAGGAACATCTCATTGTTCCCCTTGATTTAAGCATTATTGGAGGATCGGCCCTCACCGGTCACCTTGAGGTCCCGAAAAGGGATTCCCCCGAGGAAGGGGAAGGGGTGGAAATTCCCGTAACGTACGTCCCCGCCAGAAACACCATCTTTCTGTCCTATGCCCTCGCATGGGCGGAGGTCCTGCAGACCGGTGAGATCTTTATCGGGGTGAACGCCGTGGATTACAGCGGCTATCCCGACTGCCGCCCCGAATACATCGCGGCCTTCGAGACCATGGCCAATCTCGCCACCAAGGCATGCACGGAGGGCGGGATGCGCCTGAAAATCCGCGCTCCGCTGATCCTGCTCTCCAAAGCGGACATCATTCGAAAAGGAATGGCCCTGGGCGTGGACTATGGAATGACGCACACCTGCTACGACCCTCTTCCCGATGGAAGGGCCTGCGGCCGATGCGACAGCTGCCACCTGCGCCGGAAGGGATTCCGGGAGGCCGGTTACGAAGATCCGGCATTTTCCGAAAAGTAGCACAGGATCTCAGGCCTCTGCCTTGCCTTTCGTGAGGACCCCGAGGATCAGGCGTTCAAAATCCTCCAGGGGATCGACGGTCATCTCGATGCGCAGTGCAAAGCAGGGAATGGCAGGCAAATCGAGGGACATCACTTTCATCTGATCCTTCTCCGTGGTCACGATCATGTCCCCGCGGACGTCCTTGGCCGCCTGCGCAACAGCGGCGATATCGCTGGAGGAATAGCGATGATGGTCCGGGAAGGCAAGGAACGCGGCAATATCGGCCCCCAGGGATTCCAGGGTACCGCGGAAGCGCTCCGGAGCAGCGATGCCGGCGAAGGCGCAGATCCTCCTTCCCTTCAGATCACGAAGTTCCCTGCTCCGGCCCTTGTTCAGGGAAACCAGGGAAGAGGGCCGATGGGTCCCTCGAAAGGCCGGAAGAGAACGCTTAAAAATCCGCTCTGTATCGTTGCAGCCATCTGGTTCGCTCCGGGTATCCCCCGGGGTTCCCCTTCGCTCCCCTGTCCGGACGAGGAGATCAGCCCGCTTCATGGCCCGGTCCGGTGGTTCGCGCAACGGTCCCCGCGGCAGAAGATAACCGTTTCCCCAGGGACGGTCGATATCCAGCAATACGATATTGAGGTCCCGGAACAGACGGCGATGCTGGAATCCGTCATCGAGGATCAGAACATCGGCACCCAGGCGCGCTATGGCCGCCTTTCCCGTCAGGCGACGGTCCGGACCGGTCAGAACGGGAACGCCCGGGCAGCTTCGGGCGATCAGCACCGGCTCATCGCCTCCCGCATGGGGCCCCAGCAGGACGGAAACCCCATCGCTGACGATATTGACCGGCGCCGCCCCCGTACTGCCGTAACCCCGGCTCAGCACCGCCGGACGATAGCCCTTTCCCCGGAGCATCCGGGCCAGCAAAACCACCATGGGCGTCTTTCCCGTACCGCCCGCCGTTACGTTCCCGACGCTGATCACCCTGCAGGGCAGCTTTGCCGATCTCAGAAGCTCCCGGTCATAAAGACCGTTCCGCAGGGAAACCCCGACCCGGTAAACATGGGAGAAGATCTCAAGCAGCAGGGCAAAGGGACTCCCGCCTTTGCGAGTCCCCGGCTCCTCCCAGAGCTGGCGGCAACGTTCACGAATCTTCACGGGAATATCCTGTAGCCGGGGGCTACTTCAGGTCCATTTCCTCCCCCGCTTTGTTCTCTTTGAATTGCAGCTGGTGCAGTTTGCAATACTCACCCTGCCTGGCCAGCAGCGTATCGTGAGAGCCCTCTTCCACGATTTCCCCCCTGACCAGCACGACAATCCGGTCGGCCGTGCGGATCGTGGAAAGGCGGTGGGCGATCACCAGGGTCGTCCTCCCCTTCATCAGGCGCTCCAAGGCATCCTGAACCTCCATCTCGGCCTCGGTATCAAGCGAGGATGTGGCCTCATCGAGGATCAGGATCGGGGCATTTTTCAGCAGCGCCCTGGCAATGGAGATTCGCTGCCGCTCGCCGCCGGACAGCCGGGTCCCCTGTTCTCCGATCACCGTATCGTATTGTTCGGGAAGGTTCTGGATGAACTCATGGGCATTGGCCGCCCTGGCCGCCTCGATGATCTCCTTCTCCGAGCAGTCGCGGCTTCCATAGGAAATGTTGTTCCGGACCGTATCGTTGAACAGGATGGTCTGCTGGGTCACGATCCCGATCTGGCGGCGCAGCGACAGCAGGGTCACATCCCGGATGTCGTGGCCGTCAATGAGGATCTGCCCGTCGGATACGTCGTAAAATCTGGGGATCAGATTGACCAGCGTCGTCTTGCCTCCGCCGCTCATTCCGACAAAGGCGATCACTTCACCGGCACGGATGGTCAAATTGATATTTCTGAGCACCGGGGTTGCGTTGTAGGAAAAGGAAACATTTCGGATTTCGATCTTTTCGACGATGCGGGGAAGGTCCACGGCATGCTCTCTGTCAAGAATGTCGGGAACGAGATCCAGAATGTGAAAGACCCTCTGGGCGCCGGCTATCCCTTTTTGAATGGTGTTGTTGACGTTTGTCAATCTTTTGACCGGTTCATACAGCATGATCAGCGCCGTCAGAAAGGAAAAAAAGGTTCCCGGGGTGGAGGAGCCGTGAATAACCTGGTAGCCTCCGTAAAAAATGATCGCGGCGATGCCGATCCCTCCCAGGAACTCCATGAACGGGCTGGAAATCGCGTTGATGGAAACGGACTTCAAAGCCAGGCGCATCAGCTTCTCGTTTTCCCTGGCGAAGCGCATGTTCTCATAGGCCTCCATGCAGAAGGCCTTGACGATGCGCGTGCCGGAAATGGTCTCCTGGAGCAGCGTGGTAAGGCCGGCCATGGTGACCTGGGTTTTCGTCGCATTCCGTCTCATCTTCTCTCCGAACTTGGCAATGGGATAGATGGTCAGGGGAAAGACGAACATGGCGATGATGGCCAGCTGCCAGTCCCGGTAGAAAATGACGAAGACAAGGAAGATCAGGGTAAAGGTGTCCTTGAGGAGACTGGTCACCGCCTCGGAAACGGCATGCTGGATGGAAGTGACATCGTTGGTGATCCGCGACATGAGCTCCCCTGTGTGATGCTTGGCAAAGAATCTCAGGGACTGCCTCTGGATCTGCTCATACAAATGGTACCGCAGGTCGGCGACGATGCGCTGACCGATGAAGCTCATCAGAATCGTCTGAAAATAACTGCAGGATCCCTTGACCGCGTAGATCAGAATGACGGCCAGGGGAATCCAGAGGAGCATTTCCGCATTCCTTTTGAGGAAAATGTCATCCAGGGCCGGCTTGACGAGAAAAGCCAGCGCAGAGGTAAGGGCGCCCACGACCAGCATGCAGACCATGGCGACGGCAAACCGGGGAATGTGGGGTTTGGTCAATTTCAAAAGACGCTTAAAGATATCCATTGTTTTCCTTGCAAAAGTCCCTGCGCTCAGGCCTTCCTTACCGGCCGGGTTCCCCGCAGACCCACGTTATCCCCGGGGTCTCTGCAGAAGCGACAAGGCCATATCGGCCGCCCGCCGGGCCGCACCCGGCCGGCCGAGTTTTTCCCGGAGCTGCGAAAGCTCCTCCTTGATGATTCTTCTCCGGTCGGCATCGCCGAGGATCGCCAGGACTTCCGCTGCGATGCGCTCCGGGTTGGCCTGGTGCTGGATCAGCTCCGGGGCCACGGTCTTTCCGGCCACAATATTCACCAGGCCGATATGATCCACAGAAATGAGCATCCGTCCAATCAGATAGGAAAGGGCTGAAACTTTGTAGATAACGACCAGGGGAGTCCCCAGAAGCGCTGTTTCCAGGGTGGCCGTTCCGGACACCACCACAGCTGCATCAGCCGCGGCCACCGCGTCATACGTGGCACCTCGAACCAGGCGAATCTCAGGCACATCCACCCCCTGCATCCGGCTCTCCATCCAGGCCGGGTCCAGCGTGTCGGCCAGGGGGAGGAGAAACTGCACGGGCTGGATCTTCCCGGCGATGAGCCGCACCGCCTTCAGCATGCCCGGAAGCAGCCGGGTGACCTCCCCCTTCCGGCTTCCCGGCAAGAGCGCTACCGTCGTTACGTTGTCCCGCAGTCCCAGCCGGCGAAGGGTTTCGCTGCGCGAAGAGCTTACCTGGACGGCATCGAGAAGGGGGTGGCCGACAAAGGAGGCATCAACACCCGACTTCCGGTAGAGCGGCTCCTCGAAGGGAAGGATGACCGCCATGCGGTCCACAACGCGGCCGAGGGTCTTGATCCTTCCTCTCCGCCAGGCCCAGATCTGGGGAGAAATGTAATAAAAAACGGGAATACCGTTTTTCTTTGCAGATCGTGCAAGGGGAAGATTGAAGTCGGGATAATCGATGAGAATGACGAGATCGGGTTTTTGGAACCGCATCGACTTTTTCAGGCGGCTCATGACAGACAGAATGACCCGCAGCTTGGACAGCACTTCCGTCAACCCCACAACGGCCATGTTCCCCGCATCGGCCCACAAGTCCACGCCGGCCTCCCTCATACGGCCGCCTCCGACGCCGTAAAAGGAAAGCCCCGGGTTCTTCCGCATCATCGCGCGGACCAGGGAAGCCCCGTGAAGGTCTCCGGATGCCTCTCCCGCCACAATAAGGATGCGCTTTGAACTCAAGGGAAGGATTCGCTCTTCATCTCAGGCTTCTGCGGGCCGATTCAATTCTGTCGACAATGTTCAAAGCCACTTCAAGAGACTGGCGGCCCTCCTCCCCCGTCACGGGAGGCGGCATGCCGGTTTTGACGGCCCGGACAAAGGCCTGGATTTCTTCTTCAAGGGGGTCATGCTTCGGGATATTCAACGGATTCGCAACAATTTCGACTTTACCATCGGGAGACCGCCTCGTTCTAAGAGAGGACACCTCACGCTTGGCGCAGTCGGCGGAATGGTAACCATTCGTTTCAAAGAACCGGATCTTCTGCATGGTCTTGGCCGTCACCCTGCTGGCCGTCAGGTTCGCCACACATCCGTCGGCAAAGGTCACACGGGCATTGGCAATGTCGATCTTCTCGGATAGAACGGAAACGCCGACGGCAGCGACATCCGTCACCGACGACTGGACAAAATGGAGGATCAGATCCAGATCGTGAACCATGAGGTCGAGAACCACGTCCACATCGGTTCCCCGTTCGAAGAAAGGGTGAAGCCGGTGGGCCTCAATAAAGACCGGCTTTTTCATCACTCCTTCCAGCGCAACAATGGCCGGGTTGAACCGTTCCACAAAACCGATCTGAAAGGCCAGGCGTTGCTTCTCGGCCAGGGCAACCAGTTCATCGGCCTGCGCCAGGGTTTCCGTAATCGGCTTTTCCAGAAGCACATGAACCCCGGCTTCAAGAAAATCGTGCGCTACCGCGTAATGCGCTCCCGTCGGCACGGCAATGCTCACCGCGTCCACCCGCCCCAGGAGCCGGCGATGATCGCTCAGCGCCTCGCACCCAAACTGGTCCGCCGCCTTCCGGGCGCGTTCCGTCTGGCTGTCTGACGCACCGACGATTTCGACGTCTTCGATTCTGGCGTATTTCTGTAAATGGTAATTGCCCAGATGCCCGATTCCGACAACTCCCACCCGTATTCTGCTCATCCCTCTTTTCCCTGTCTCTGCGCTAGTGGCAGACGCCCCGTTCCGACGTCTGGATGAACTCAATGAAATTGCGCACCTCCGGTGTATCCGTTACGGTTGTCCTCACCCGTTCCAGAGCGGCCTCAAGCCGCAGAGGTGAACGGAAGATGATCCGATAGGCTTCCTTCAGAGCCGCAATGGTCTCCTTGCTGAACCCCCGTCGCTCCAGTCCGATGAGATTGAGTCCATAGAGTTTTGCGTGATTGCCCGCCGCCGTCACATAGGGCGGGATATCCTGAGTCACCGCAGATGCCCCTCCGATGATGCAGTGCGCCCCTATCCTCGTGAACTGGTGAATGCCGACCATGCCGCTGATGATGGCGTAGTCGTCGACATGAATATGCCCGGCCAGATGGGATGCATTGGAAATGATGATATTGTTCCCCAGTTTGCAGTTATGGGCAACATGACAATAGGCCATGATGAGGTTGTGATCTCCGATCAGGGTAACGCCGATATCCGCCGACGTGGCCCGGTTCACGGTCACATATTCACGGAACACATTATGGTTTCCGATGACAACCCGCGTCTTTTCCCCTTCGTACTTCAAATCCTGAGGATCGCCGCCCAGAGAGCAGAAGGATGAAATCCTGCAGTCCTCACCGATATCCGTATCCCGTTCAATAACGACGTGCGATCCGAGAATCGTATTTTTCCCGATGGTCACACCGGGACCGATTACGCTGTACGCTCCGACTTCAACACCCTCCGCCAGGCTGGCCTCGGGTGACACGACTGCTGTGGAATGAATCCTCATGGTTGATTTGTTTCCTCTTTTGCCTTAGCTCATGAACGTTACTTCTTTTTTTCCAGATGCTCACTGAACTGCCCTTCCAGCGCCTCCAAGCGCTTTAATGCATGGTTCAGTGTCGTGCGCATCTCCGGCAACCGTGGCACACAGGACATTGCTCTCAGCCAGGTCCGGTGGGGCATGCACGGCGAACCGGAAACGATGGAACGGGCCTTCACATCTTCATGAACTCCGCTCTGGGCACCGACCATGGCGAAATCACCGATATCCAGATGGCCCACGAGCCCCGCCTGTCCGCCGAGAATCACGCTTTGACCCAGGTGGGTGCTGCCGGAAATGCCGACCTGGGAAACGATGATCGATTTTTCTCCGATCACCACGTTGTGGGCAATCTGAACGAGATTGTCGATTTTAACGCCCCTCTGAATCCAGGTCCGGCCGAGGGTTGCCCGATCGATGGTCGTATTGGAACCGATCTCCACATCGTCATCGATCTGGACAATGCCGATCTGGGGGATTTTCAGATTGTCGCGCCCCGGATTGGCAAAGCCGAAGCCGTCACTCCCTACCACCGCACCAGCATGGAGAATGACCCGCCTGCCAATGAGGCATCGCCGGTAAACGCACACATTGGGGTAGAGAACGGAATCTTCACCGATGACGGCCTCGCGGCCGATAAATACGCCGGGATAGAGAACAGCCCCCGCTTCGATCCTGGCCCCCCGGCCGACGTAGACCCCGGGGTATACCGTGGCCGACGGAGCAATCTCAGCGCCCTCCTCAATCATCGCCCGGCCGCTGACGGCGGGAATTTCCTTCTCCTCCGGGTAAAACAAAGCCAGCAGCCTGCCGAGGGCTGCGTAAGGGTCGTCAACTTGAACCAGGTTTCTGCCGGGGCTTTCCGTGTCTCTGGAAACGAGGACCGCTGAGGCCTTTGTGGTCAGCAGCTTCTGTTCGTACTGCGCATTGGCGACAAAGGTGATATCTCCCGGACCGGCTTCGTCAATTCCCCGAACCGAGCGAATGAGAGCTTGATCATCCCCGACAACCGTTCCCCCCAGAAAAGAGGCGATTTCATTGAGCGTCTTTTTCACTTCCCCGTTCATATTCCTTTCTGGAACGGATTACTTTTCCATTCGTTCTTTCCGATCCTTCATCACCAGCCGTTACTTTTTCGGCTTGTAGGTCCGATCGAATTCTTCGATAACGCGCTTGGTCAAATCATTTTCCCTGGAGAAAAAGGGCACGGGAACCGATCCGACATCCAGGATGACCGTAAACTTCTCCTTCGTCCCGATGTCACTGATGACCTTCATGATCTCCGGCAGCAGAGTCTTGGAAAGCTCCTGGTCCCGTTTCTGCATTTCTTCATTGGCATCCTTGACCATCTGCTGATAATCGCGAAGCTTCTTCTGGTAGGCGTTTTCCTTTTCTCTCAGGGCCGCCTCCTTCAGGACGGAACGCTGCTTATCCAGATCTTCCTTGAGTTTTCTAAGTTCCGCCTCCTTGGCCGAAATCTGCGCCCTGTTTTTTTCAAAGGTCTTTTTTAATTCCTCAGAGGCCTTTTTCCCCTCCACGGAATTCAGCATAACCTCCCGAACGTCCACAAATCCGATTTTTTCAGCGGCCAGGGCCGCGGGTAGCGAACACAGAAAAACAAAACCAAAGACCAACAGCGAAATCCTCATAAGTTTATCTTTCATGAAAAAACTCTCCTTAACTGTGAAATAAACGGATCTGACCATCCCTTACATGAACATGCCGATGGTGAATTCCCAGCGGCTCGCCGGTTCGTCCTCCTCGCGGTCAAGCACATAGCCCCATTCCAGGCGGAGCGGTCCAATGGGGGAATACCAGCGGATGCCGACGCCCGCCGTCTGGCGCAGATCGCCAAGATCGTAACCGCTTTCCCAGGCATTTCCGGCATCAAAAAAGATGACCCCCTTCATCCCCGCATTCTTGATCAGCGGAAAGACAAAATCCACGTTGACGTTGAACATCGTCTTGCCGCCGATCACGTCGTCCTCCTCGTCCTTGGGCCCCACATCACGCAATCCGCGGAGCGAGTTGATTCCCCCAAGGTAAAACCGCTCATAAATGGGAAGCCTTTCGCCGCTGTGGGCCGAGATGTACCCCGCCCGGGCCCTGGTTCCCAGCACGGTTTCCAGCGGGAGAGGGAAGAACCAGGTGGAACTTAACGTGTATTTCGTGAACCCCACGGTTCCCCCCAGGGGACCGCCGGTATATTCCACCGCAATCGTGTTTTTCGATCCCTTCGATGGAAACATGTTGTCATCCGTCGTGTCCCGACCCAGCGACAAGGTCACTCCGCTCGTCGTGTTCTCGCCTTCCTGGTCCTTGACATAGTTCGAAGCGTCCCCATCGACGTTCGTGACGTCATCCAGCGAATACCGGTAAGCGATGTAGCCGTTGATCTGATATTGCGGCCAGAGGGGATATCCCAGCGTGACACCCCCGCCCTTTGAATCCAGATCGTAGGAGTTGTATTCCCTCTCCAGGTTCCAAAGATCAAACTTGCTCCACAGGGGCATATCCATCAGGTAAGGCTCTATAAAGGACAGCTGATACAGGGTGGTTTTCGAACCCAGATTTGCCTTGAGGCTCAGGATCTGCCCTCTGCCGAAGAGGTTCTGCTGGGATATCTGCGCCGTCAGCATGGCGCGGTCCTGGGCGCTGTAACCGGCTCCCAGGCTGAGAAGGCCGGTCTGCTTTTCCTTGACCCGGATATTGACATCCGTTTTGCTTTCATCCGGACCTTTCTCCGTCTGAAAGTCGATTTCTTCAAAATAGCGCAGCCGGTTGAGGTTTGCGTAGCTCTTCTTCAGATTCGAGCTGTTGTAGAGCTCTCCCTCCTTGATGGCCAACTCGCGTCGGATGACCTTGTCCCTCGTCTTGGTGTTTCCGGTTATTTCAATGCGGTTGAAGTAGACATGCTGCCCTTTCGTAATATCGAACATGACATCCACGGACTGGGTTTTTTCCTGAGGGACCGTCCGGGGGCTGACATCGGCATAGGCATAACCCTCATCATTGCATGCCTGGGTCAGATAATCGATGTCCTTCATGATCGCTTCGCGGTCGAAATGCTCCTTTTTGGCGATTTTCAGCTTAGACAGCAGGTCCTTCCGGGAAACGGACAGTTCGTCGCCTGTGATCTCAACCGTTCCGACGCGATACCTCTCTCCTTCCGTAATGGGAATCTTGACATAGATGCCCTTCCGGTCATAGGAAATTTCCGGTTCTCCGACCTTCGCGTTCATGAACCCATTGTTCAGATAAAAAACATTGAGTTTGGCAACATCCTGCGTGAGCTGTTCCCTTTTGAGTATCCCGGAATCGGTAAAGAAAGAAAGGATGCCCTTTTCCGTGGTGCTGAGCATGTTGCGGAGTTCTTTTTCCGT
>Ga0209723_1002791_pt1 | contig 22507 bp, 26 predicted proteins | sample BiotimSIPDNA_2_FD_185750 | JGI IMG/M metagenome (GOLD analysis project Ga0209723, IMG submission 185750) | Anaerobic biogas reactor microbial communites from Washington, USA - Biogas_R2 time_0 SIP DNA (SPAdes) (version 2) | ecosystem: Engineered > Bioreactor > Anaerobic > Unclassified | place...
AATTAACTGGCGGCGGGATCATAACCGTTCCCCCGTTTAGAGGGGAAACCATCGTTTACGCAATTGAAATCTATCAGGGCACAGCCCAAATTGCAGGCAACAACATCGTTGGTGGTGTCCTAGCAGGCAGTTCTACGACCATTTCAAACAATGTTGTTAGTAGCAGTATCCAAATTAGTGATGGGTCGCCAAAAATCTCGGGGAACAGCTTTAGTGGATATGGTGGAGTGAACGTTGGTTACTCGAAAAATTCACCTGTAGAGGCACCAATTATTCTCAACAACACAGTCAGTTACATTTCGATATTTGCAGGGTCAGTTCAGATACAAGCTAACACCCTTCGCGGCACAGGGCTAAACTTAGGCATTGGCTTCAACCAAGAATACCAAAACGGCAACTCTTTAGTCGCTAACAATTACGTTTACAACTGCTGCTATGGCCTCGCCTGCTGGAGCGAAGGCGGAAACCCAACAGTGAGTTTCCAGAGAAATTACGTTGTTGACTGCGAGTACGGCATGACTTTAACCGGCGGCCAAATCTCAATACTGAACAATACGATTCGAAACAGCGTTTTCGGTATTTATCTCGGCGATAAAGCGGCAGTATCAAAGATCGCATATAACAATATTGAGAATAACAGCCTACGCGGCAACCTCTACATCGAAAACATTACAGCACCGATAGATGCAGCTAACAATTGGTGGGGATCAACCGATGAAGCCGCGATTGGACAGACAATCCATGACTACAAATTCGACTTTAACTTAGCAAAAGTTACATACGTGCCTTTCTTAACTGCAATGAACACCCAAGCTATACCCGACCAGACAGCGACGTTACTTGTAACTCAACCGACAACAAACCCAACCGATGCGGCAACACCAACAGAGCAGCCAGTTTCCAACCCGACTGCAACCCCTTCAGGTCAACCAAATACAACCTCACAGCCAACCCAACTCCCGACATCAACTGTTCCATCCGAGGGCAAGATAGAAGATGGTTTGTCTTTGACTGGACTTGTTATTGCTATCTTAGTTATAGCGGTCGCAATTCTTGCTGCAGCAGTGGCCGTGTTATGGCGTAGATTACCTTCAAAGCCATCTATTGGCGCTTGACATAAGTAAAAAGCATAAACGCAAGTTATACTTTTGTATAACCAGTGGTTATACTTGATTCGTGAAGTAATGAAAGTCGGTCCCAAAGGCCAAGTCGTCATCCCCCGCGCCATCCGCAAAGCGCTCAAGATCGAGCCGGGCATGAAGGTGACGATTACGCTTGAGGATAACAAGGCGGTGCTGGAGAAGCCAGCGTTCGACGCAGTAGCTGTCTTTGAAAGAGCAGCTAAATCGATAAACTATAACGGACCCATCGACCCGCATGCAGCCTACGATGAGGAACTGGAAGAGAGAAGTCGCCGTGCTATATCTCGACGCTAACGTGTTTGTTTTCGCAGCCGTAAATACTGAGGACCTCGGCGACAAGGCCCGATCTATAATTAGAAGAATCCAGTTGGGCGAAGAAACAGCTGTTACTTCAGCATTAACTTGGGATGAGGTTTTCTGGGCTGTTAAGAAGCACAATATGGAGCTGGCTTTTGAGGTTTGTGAGGCTATGATGAATCTACCGAATCTGGAGATCATTTCGGCGGATAAGGAGCTGGCGCTGTCAGCTCTGCGGTTGATGCGGGATTGTCACTTGGCACCAAGGGATGCTCTTCATGCAGCGACTGCGATTGCATGCGATGTCGATTTTGTGGTTACTTCAGATGAGCATTTCAGCAGGGTTAAAGAGTTAAAAGTTAAAGGCCTCGAATAAGCCCAGTTTTGCCCTTTAAGTAAGGGAGGGGGAGGTCACTCTGAGAGGGGTAGGTCCCTACTTTAGGTTCTTTTTATAAGGGGAGGAGGTAGCTGCAAAGCAACAGAAGCCTACGGTATACAAAAGCATCAACCAAACACAGTCGCCTCAGAAACAGTTGCAGACAGAACCAACAAAGAATCCAGCAAACGCATACTCTGCCAAGCAATCCATCAACAACCCTGCAAATGGCAAAGCCCAAACTCAGCAGTTGTCGAGCCTATATAATATGGGGGGTTAGAGAAAAATCGCACGTTAGCACTTATCGATGTCTGGGCGTGTTTTTCCCCTGCTCTGCGGCAAGATGAGGTTTTTGTAGCCTGTCAGGTCCTTCTGTAGCTTCTCGGCTCTTGCGGCGACTTTTTCTGCTTCCGCCTTGATCTCGGGATTCTTCATTTCCTCTTTACGCTTCTCATTGGACTCCAATATGAAGCGCAGCATATCGGAATCGTAGCTTTTCAGTAGCAGTTCCGTGTTGGGGATTAAGCAGTGTCCTCCAATGAAGCCAGGGAACATGATTGGGCGATCCAGCCGCTGCCGATGTGTATCCTCCAAGAAGTCAACTGTGCCGTTGAAGTCTGCGCCGTTTGCACGTGCAATTCGATGCATTTCCTGGAAGCATGCGATCATCCAAGCACGATATGTGGTTTCGAAGATTTTACCTAGTTCGGTTTCGCGGCAGCTTTTAAGAACCTTAACCTGTAATCCAAGTTTCTCAAAATGAGCTTTGGCAAGTTCGCCTGCTTCAGGTGTTGCTCCGCCAACATATTTTGGCCAACGCTTCATCTCCCAAACCATATGCTCCGGAGTAATATGAACACCACGAGCGGGGGAATGGACAACTTTGCACTGGCACCTGTCAGCTACCTTTAGGGTGGTTCCCGGTGGAACTGTGCTGTTAATTATCACTAGCTTCGGCTTGTACTTCTCAAAGTAACCCGCAACTATCAAGGCGAACTTGTCTGGATTACCGCATGGCACACTAACCTGCAGAACATCTGCTTCAGCAGGGATTTTGCCCATGTCCTGATCAAGCTCACGCATCTTTGCTTCGTCAAGGTCGACTCCGTAAACGCTGAAAGCCTCCTTCTTTTCGCCATAAAGCGTGAATAACGTGTGGCCGATTTCGCCTAAGCCGACAAGCAGTACAGTTTCCTTAGCCAAAGCATATGCCTCCAAAGTGCTTAGGTCAAAGTTAATGTTAAACTATTTAAAGTTGGAGCACAGAACTTGAGCCTATGCAGACCTCAAAGCGTGGAGTTGGCATCGTTCAGGGCGCAAACGTTCAGATAGGCGAAGGATGCGCAGTCTGGAACTATGTAGTAATCGGCGATAACACAAAAATCGGCGAAGGCACCATAGTCGGCAGCTTCGTTGACCTCGGCAAAGACGTCACCATAGGCAAAAACTGCAACATACAAGCACATGTCACCATCTCAAACGGCTGCGTGCTAGGCGACAACGTCTTCATCGCCCCAAACAGCAGCCTCCTAAACGACAAGTACCCAAAAAGCCCATTCATGACTCCGCCCACCATCAAAGACGGAGCAGCAATCGGCGGAGGAGTAACCATCCTACCCAACGTCACCGTCGGCGAGAAAGCAGTTGTCGGCGGAGGAAGTGTAGTCACCAAAGATGTCCCACCCCAAACAGTAGTTGCTGGCTGCCCCGCAAAGAAGGTTATGACGCTAGCACAGTTCGAGAAGAAACGCGAAGCGTTCCTAGCAGAAAAACAGAAAGGTCACTAAACATGCGAGTATGGTATGACGCCTGCACTGGCAAGCACACCAGATACGGCTCAGCCATTGGCAAAGAAATCCGCAAAAGAGGCCACACCTACATTTTCACCACGCGTGAGCATCCTGACACGTTGCCGCTGATGAAGGTGCTTGGCGAAAAACCGCTCGTAATCGGCAAATACAACCCCGGCACACTCGCATCCCGTTTGAAGGAAAGCGCAGAACGCGTCATAGAATTCTCCAACCTCTTCGAAAAAAACAAGCCCGACGCCGCAATAGCGCATCAATCCGTCGAGTTATGTCGGACAGCGTTTGGTTTAGGCATCCCAATCATCCTAACAGCCGACACACCCCACGCACTCGCAGTAAACAGACTAACAATTCCATTTGCACATACAGTAGTTGTGTCGGAAGCGCTACCGAAGAGCTTCACTAAAACCTACTGTGCACAGCATGTTGTGCCGTTTAAGGGCGTTGACGAAGTCGCATGGATACAGGGCTTCAAACCCACCAGAATGCCCACACTCAAAAAACCGCTTATTGTGCTCCGCCAAATCGAGAATAAAGCAGCCTACGCTAAAGGCCAAGCCGACAACGCCAAAACCTTAGCGGAAAAACTTGGCGAGCTCGGAAACGTCCACCTTTTAGAGCGCTACAACGGCGGAGCAGAAGCCCACATGCAAAAGGCAGCGTTTGAGGATTCAGCTAGCCTCGTCGCTAACGCCGACCTAGTGGTGAGCTACGGTGGAACAATAAGCCGCGAAGCAGCCCTGCAGGGTGTCCCAAGCATAGCAATCGGCGACATGGCAGACACCTACGTGAACACTTACCTCGCCAAAAAGGATTTCCCGCTATTCATCACAACCGAGGACAAGGTTTTGGGTTTGGCGAAGAAGTATCTGGGCAAACACTTCGATGTGACTGCAAAACTCGCTGATCTCAAGAATCCTGTAAAGGTTATCGCTGACCTCGTTGAGGGTTTGAAATCTTAGGAAATAACTGCTTCTATTCTATCGCCTGCGTTCACTCGGTACTTCTCCGAGAAGCTACCCTGATTAAGCGCTAATTCTAGAAATCCGTGGCTGCCGACCAGCGCCAACGGTTCCTGCGACTTGGCATTCCAATATGTTTCGGAACAGGGCAGCTGAAGCGAGATATGGTGTAGGTTAACCTTAACCGTTTTAGCCTCAGCAACTTCAGCTTTGCCGATATTGGTGATTACGTTACCGAAGCCATCCACATGCAGCACCTCACCGGAGATGGAACCGTTTTTGCGCTCAACATTGGCGAATTTGGGCGTGACTGGATCGGTGATTTCTACGCCGAACTCCTTTGGCTTTACGCCTTTATCGAGGTGTGCTGCGACTGGAGCAAAAATGTCTCTGCCATGGAAAGTGCTTGACACCTCTTGAAGCATATACTTTGGATCTATTAACCCGTAGATGTGGCTGACTCCCTGCACCTTTGCGGCAAGCATCAATACGCCGTTGTCTGGCCCAACAAAAAAAGCCTGCTTCGTCTGCACAACTATAGCTCTTCGGTTGGTTCCAACACCTGGATCAACCACAACCACATGCACAGTACCCTTCGCAAAGTACGGAGCAGCAGAACCCAAGATGAAGGCAGCCATGCGCACGTTGTACTTGTCGATCTGGTGGCTTACGTCAACGATTCTTGCGGCTGGTTTTATGGAGTAGATCACGCCCTTCATCTCCGCAACGTATGGATCCTTTAAGCCGAAGTCGGTTGTTAGGGTAATCATCTCTTTAGCCGCCGTGGACTACTGGAACAAAGACGACTTCGTCGCCGTCAGAGACTTTTGTTTCGTAGCCTGCTAAAACGCTGATTTCGACGCCGTTTACTAGCACCAGCGAGTTGCTGCGTGAATCGTTAAGGTCACTGTCGCTGAAGGTGTGTTTTAGCGCTGGAAACTGCTCGCTTAATACCTCAACTACGCTTTTTACGGATGCACCCTCTTGGATGTTTAGAGTTAAGCTGGTTTTTCCAGAGAGGGTGCGCAGTGCGCCAACGAATTTGATTGTTAGAGTCACCAGTAGATCACACTAAGATATGGAATAGAAGGGTTTGATTAAAAATGTTTTAGCTAAAAGTATCGAATTTTTCCTGCGTCAGAGTCTCCACGATGTCAGTGGCGATGTCCACGATGGAATCAGCCTGCTTCATCATGACGTCACCGTTCACTTCCTCTACTTGAGAGAGCTGCTGAACGATGGTTTCGACTTCCATTAAGAAACGCAGAACTGAATCGTTCGATGCTGGGTTCTTTGCAACTTCTTCGCGGATAAGTATCTCGATAAAGGCTGGTTCACCAAGGCTGTAGTAGATGGCGTTTCTTGCCTTGCGTATGGCTTCCACAACAAGACTTGGAGCCATGTAAGGGATTTTTCGTGCAGCTTCCAACTCGGCTTTTGCTTCACGAAGGTACCTTAGCGCCCAACCTTTACGGTACATATCCATCATGCAAAGGTTACCTGTTTTACTCGGCGATTTCGTCTTCTTCGATGTCAGTGTCCATTTCAGAGTTGGCTTGAGCTAATGCTTTTGTGCGTGTGATGTAGCCTGCTACTTTGTTGCGTACGCGTGTGGTTGTGCCCTGTGTGACTTCGTCCACTGTGCGTTTGTTTTCGTCGAAGTTTGTGTTGAATTTGTCGGGGAAGCGAGTCATTAGTTCTTTGCCAAGATGCTTTATCTGCTCAGTCTTTACTTTTCCCAGGTTAATTTCCTCCGGTTATATTGGGTTAGTTTTCTCCTACGTTTAAAAGCGTAGAAGCAACCTTCAATAGAAGATAGGCGTAATTTAAGCTTACGCCTCAAAGCACCTGATTTAGCAGCTGACTAGCTACGATGACAGCTATTTAGGCAGTTTTATACCGAAGAAATCTTCAAAGTTTTTAGCTATCTGATCCGCGGCTTCCTCAACCTGCATTTTCTTGAGTTCCGCAATCGCCTCTACAACGTTACGTATGTATGATGGCTTGGTTAATTGACCGTTGTAAGGTTTTTTGTAATAAATAACTGGACCATCGGTTTCCGTCATGATGTTTGTTATAGGCGCTTTATCGACGACTTCGCGGATGCCTGCGGAGTAAGTGACTGGCGGGCCTTCGGTTATGTAGTAGCCGTTGTCTATGGCTTTGACGAGTGCAGTCAGGGGGTAACTGAACCAGTGTAGCAGTACCTTTTTGACTCGGTATGATGGGAGCATATCGACGATTTTGTCGGTGGTGCCTCTTGAGTGGATGATTACTGGCAGGTCAAGTTGCTCGGCTAAGTGAAGCATTTTGTCAAATACGTCTGTTTGCTTATCCCAGATTGTTTCGTACTTGTTGTCAAGGCCAATTTCGCCTATGGCTTTCACGCTGTCTTTATGTGCCAAGATAAAATCGATGGTCTCTTGAACTTCGTTTTCACCGATGGTGTTGACATTCCACGGGTGTATTCCCAGCGCAGGATACACTATGTTAGGGTACTTTTCAGCGAGGGCAATGTCGTTTTGGCACGTTTTTAGGTTCGTTGCATTAGTTACCAAGGCGACTACGCCTGCATTTTTTGCATCCTCGATTAACTCGTCGATGTGGCCCTCGTATTCCTGTTCTGATAAATGTACGTGAGCGTCTATTAGCCGCATATTCTCAGCGCTATATTCTGTGGTGATGCTATAAAAATTTTCTTTAAGCCTTTAACGGCAAGTTCAGGGTTGAGGTTATTTTAGCGCAAAAAATGATAACAAAGGTTAAATACAGCCTTAAATAGAAAAAGAAGCTAAAGAGATGTCGATATGACTGAATTAGAAATAGCTGTAGCTCCCATGCACAGATTATGTAAGAAAGCAGGCGCTGACCGTGTAAGCGAAGCAGCAGCCAAAGAACTTGCAAAGGCACTGGAAGAGATCGGCGTAAAAATCGCTAAAGAAGCACTTGACTTTGCGATGCATGCGGGTAGAAAAACCATTAAAGCAGAAGATATTGAGATCGCCGCTAAGAAAGTCATGGGAAAGTAACAAGTTAACAGGTTAATGGGTCTCTTTTCCCCATTCTTCTTTTTTGTTTTTGCCAGAAAACCAATTTGCCTTACGACATTTTTTAGGGGTTTCTGTTGCTCTCAAGTTACCCCCGCCCCTTATAAAAAGGCGGTAACAGTGGGCCAGAGTTTTGTTGGCGGTTAGAATAAAAAAAGAAAAGAAGAGACTGGTTTGTCTCTTTTTGTTTATGGGCGTTTTCTTATTGCAAGCAGTAGAACCGCGCCGACGATTGCAACTACGATTATAATTGCGATGCCGACTCCGATGATCGTTGTTGTGTTGTCGACTGTCTGCGCTGTAACGGTTGGAGCTACTGTTGCTGGCTCTGCAGCGTAGAATGATGTTTCAGCTGTTGTTGGCCAGTACGAGTTGGTGCCTGCGAAGGTTGCGTAGAGTACGTAGTCGCCTGAAATGTCTGGTGTCCAAGTAAAGCCGAATGTTCCGCCTGGGGTGCTGGTTGTGCTGCCGATCGTTCTATAGTTACCGTTTGAGTCAACTACATAGAACATGATTGGAACACCTGTCGTGTCAGTTGGCGCTGGTTGATCCTGGTAGACGTGCTCCATGAATTTACTTTGGCTTGCATCTGAAACGCATGGTACGCCGTTGGGGAAGTTCTTAGCTACTTCGGATTGTGTTACGCCAGCTGAAATGTCGGTTATGGTGCCTGTTATGCGTATTGGGGTAGCTGTGGTTACTCCAAGGCTTGGGGCATCAACTGTTATTCTGGTTGGTCCTTTGCTGAAGGCGTAAATTTGGTTGTCGTATGCGTTTAGCGATAGTAGGACGCCATTTGCGATTGCTACTGAGCGGATGTAAGCGCCGAGTTCGCTCCAGACTAGTGAGCCGTCGGTCATGTTGACTGCTATTAGTTGTCCTCCGTGGAACAGCGGCGGGTTGTATTCATGGCCGATTGCTAGGTACGCGACTTCCGGTGTATAGGCCTGTGAACTGAATACCCATAGAGGCCATGTGCCGTATGGTGTTTCGATTCCTGAAGGCCCGATTAATTCAGTTGTATTGGTGTACCACTCTTCTATGCCTGTCTTACCATCGTATGACCATATGTCTCCACCTAAGCCGAATAGTAGCAGTTTACCGTTTACTGGTGCGGCTTTGAAGCCAAACGAGTCATAGACGTTTGTTGTACCTGAGGGCGTTTCGAGTGTTGAAGTCCATGCTTTCACTCCAGTGCGTATGTTGAAGGCGTCAATTTTGTTGTTAACCACGTTGACTATTACTCTGTTTCCGTCGACGTTGCAGCTGGTTGTTCTTGTGAATGGTAGTAGTGATTGGAAGCCATCTGCGTATGTGATGTTCTTGCACATCAAGACATCACCTGTTGTGTCATCCATGCTGGCTACTACTAGCCATCCGGTTGTTTCGTCTCCTCCGCCTTGCATGTGAGCATAGCCGCCCGTGAGTATTACTGCGTCGCCACCTAATGGGTTAATTGAGTCCATAGCAAGTGCTGGGCTGATTGTTTTGCCGTTGATTTCGGTTGGTACCGGTTTAGCCCACATTACACCAAGACCGAAGTCGATTGCGGTGTTCTGTGATGGAGACCATCCCCATGCGTTGCCGAGTGCCTGTGAGAAGTTAAAGCAGCATAGAACAGGTTTTCCTGGAGCAATAGTAACGGTTCCCGTCATTGGTGCAGCGCCGAAGGATGCGGCTGGGCCGTAAGTTCTCATAGTGCCGGCAGTGCTGTTAAGGTAGTAGCCTATCAAGTTTCCAAAGCCGTCTTCTTTTATTGTCATCGATGAAGCGTTGACGATGCTTAGGACATATTGCCCTGTTTCAGCAGAGTATAGGTTGTATGCGGGTTTTGCGGATGGACCGAACATTCCCATTTCTGTGCCTGTGCTCTGGATTATTTTTCCGCCTGTTTCTGCCGCTGGGAGGTTGCCTGTTGTCCAGATGTATGGGCCTATTACGCCGTACATGTTGGGGGTCTTCCATTGTGTTGTCATTCCGCATCGAAGCACTGAGGTTGTATTGAGTTTCCAGAGGGTTTCGCCTGTGTAGAGGTCAGTGCAGACTATGCCGTTTGAGTAGCCTGTGGTTTCTGGGTAGTATGTCGAGTACATTTTACCGTTCATTATGACCGGTGCATATTGAGGCCAGTACTGTCTTGTTGACCAGTAGCTTCCTGAGTCTTCAGTTCCACCAGCGCTACCGCCGACGACACCACCTGCTCCCCAGGTCTTAGTCCAGAGGATGTGCCCAGAGGTTACGGATGGAGTGTAGGGGTTGCATAAGCTGCTGACGTTGTATGCGCCTGTTGAGGCAAATGTGATGCTGCCGAGTCCAAGCCAGGGACCCATAATCTTGTACCAGTTCTGAACGTTCTGTGCAGAGACGGGTGTTTCCCAGTAACTTACTGGTAATGGAGTTAATGGGTAGCCGGTTTGGACTATAGGTTCTTCTTGCACTACAAGGGTAAAGACATCACTTTGGCTTGGGTCTTCAATGAGTCCAGCGTTACTTGGAGGTCCTCCTCCGAATCCTGCGCTGCCTTTGGTGACTTGTCCACCGTAGAACATTTGGAATTTCCATTCGCCCACTTTGTCAGGGACGAAATTAAAGAAGGTTCCACCGGTCGTGTCACCTGTGTATGGACCCATCGTTCGCACGTAACCTGTTGGGTCAGTGATTTTAACTGTCATGTTTGATGGCCCGTTGCTGTCATATTGTGGTGTTGCGAGATAGAAGTTTACGCTGACTGTCTGTCCGACGCCAATTGGGTTTGGCGCTACGTTGATGTTTGCATAAGTTGCAATATGTGTGCCAGGCGGCAAAGTTACCTGACCGATGGCCAAAGGTATTGCTATTAGGGATACTGCAATAGATATTATCAGAATTGCAGTAATACCTATCGAAGTTCTTTTTAATGGTTTCATTTTCTGTTCTCCTTATTGACAATAGCCGTTTCAGCCCACTTGGTATTTATAATTTATTAAAACTGATTCTAAAGATGCATTTTTTTCAATTGATTGAATGATTATTAATTCGGTTTATTGCATACGCTAGGTTAAAGGTTCCTAATTGTTTTAAAAAAGATTAACTAAAAACGGTTGAACCGTAATTTATCCTTAAGAGGTAAACATGAAGTTAATTGAATAAAAATGAATGGTACAGTAATTTGGCCTAAATAGTAAAAGAATAAACTAAAAGAAAAGAAGTATTGGTTAATTATTTGATTCTACACGAGTCGCTTAACTTGTTTTAAGCTTTCTTGGTGAGAGTTATTTCCATCGTGGAAACCATTCTGGACTTGTTCTCGCCCTCACGAGGTGGCATCTCGGCAGTGCCAATTGCGATTTTGCTGACTTTAAGGTCTTTGATGAAGCGGTTTCTTGCGATTTCGGCTACGTCAACTGCTGTGGTGATTGCTTGGCCTCTGGCTTTGAGGGTGATTTCTTTTAGGTTGCCTGAGGAGAGGCTTGTGATGATTGCCAATACATAGCTCATTGGGGGTTTGTTTCCGACGAAGATAACGTCTGCATTTTCTGTCATACTATTCTTACTCCTTATGTGTCTTTGTGTAACGTTGCTGTCTTGCGCTCTGTTGCGCTCAGAACGTCACTGCCCAATATTAGAAGTTCTACCTAATAAGTCCATTGAAAGAACACCCTTATCCTGTTACCGAGCATTGAATAGGAAAGGCTTTTCTACAGCCACCCCGATATTGGCTACAAACCGCCGAGACGCATAAGCTGTGCTCACCCAATTCAAGAAAAAAATCCAAGAAATGCTCCAAACCGAAGCAAAAATCGCTCACAAACTAGGACTTACACCCAACAGCATAAGCGTGATCGGCTTCATACTCGCAATCGCGTCCGCAGTCAGCTACGCCTTGACTTCTACGGATTCACTTTGGCTGCCGTTATTAGCGGTTTTCTTTATGCTGGCTTCCGGCTTCTGCGACACAATGGACGGCATAGTAGCGCGCACCTTTAAGCAGACTTCAGCTTTCGGCGGATTCTTCGATTCAGTACTGGACCGCTTCGCTGATGGAGCTTCATATGCGGGCATAATCGTTGCCGGTTTGTGTGCTGCTGCATTTGGCGGCTACTGGGGCACCATAACTGCGTTAACTGCGTTACTTGCGTCAATGCTGGTCAGCTATACACGTGCAAGAGCTGAGGTTATAGGCGTGAAAATGGAGTCGGTCGGTATCGCGGAACGTGCGGAGCGTATGCTGATTCTGGCGGCTGCAAGCATAATCGGTTACTTCTATTTGCCTGCTCTAGGATACGGAGTAGCATTGATCGCCGTGTTATCGATTGTAACGGTTCTACAAAGAGTCTGGCACGTTTATAGGGAATTAAAGAAAAATAAGCAGTAAAAACTGCTTAGAATCTGCGTTTGTAACCGCGTGAGTGGCGTTCGTTTTCGGCTCGGACCTTAACGATGCCGCGGTGAACTGCACATGAAATGCAGTAATACTTTGTATCTACCCAAGAAGCTAAGAAAGTGCCTTTTTGCCTGAGTTCTTTAGCTAACTGTGGCTCAACAAAGGATACTCTGCGAGTGGAGCGTTTCGCCTTGTCCCGTGGCACCATCGCACCGCAATTTACACACTGTACAAGGGTACTGCTTCCTTTGCCGCCTTTGGCTCTTCCTCGGCTTTTTCGCTTACTGGGCATTGATTTTGAACTCCTTATTTCCTTTTTTAACCATTATTTGAATTATCTTTCTTATATATCTGCTCTTAACTTTAAGAGAGAAGCGACGTTTGCTTTCGGATTTATCTGGGGAACAATTTTGCCCTCAGTTGATGTCATCAACGTCGTTATCCCCGGACCATGCCCAGCAGAATGGCAGTTTGTATGGACAACCACCCCAACTGAGACTGCACCCTGACGGTAAATTCTGCCGAACGAGTGATCCGCATCAGTAATAGCTACTATGTCGCCCAGTCTAAGATTCTGCAAACCGTACTTGCTAACAGTTGCTTGGTCGAAGAGCTGAATATCATAATCACCGGTCGCGACGCTGTTGTTGCCTAAACCCGAACCCATAATCGCCGCTGGTACAAGGTGCGTGACTGGAACGTTGAGTTTATCGCCACCTGGTAGAGGACTCCAAGCCTCAAGAAGCGAAGGGTCAGTGTTGAAGACTTTAATTTGTGGGTAATCTAGCAGCTTCAAACCAACCCCGTATGCTTTGATGAGTATTTTGTCGCCGATGAGCAGCTTCTCCATGGTGACCGCTGAAAAATCAGCCAGTACATGTTCCACGCCGCCGTGTTTGCCCGTGACTACGCCTTTGTCGCCTTTAGCTTCACCTGAAACTACGACGGCTTGGTTGCCGATACAGCTCAACGCGTTGAAAGCTGTGTTTGGCCCCCGACCAGAGGCTGGGTCGATTTCGCGGTTTTCTATGCTGACACCGGGTTCCGCGTGGTCTGCTTCCCACCCGACGGCATAGTCGCCGACTCGAAGATTATAGGTGATGCCGCCGACGCCTGGCAACACAAACGGTGTGCCGTCTGCTGAGATTTTGTATAGCTGGCGGAAGCTGGGGCTAACTATTTCGCCGGTAACCGAGATTTTGATGAGTTTGTCAGCGTTTGTTTTCAGTAAAATGTTCCTCTGCCCTCAAGGGGATATTCTAGGGCAGCCATATAAAGTTAGATATGGCGACGTACCCCTCTAAGCAACTCTTAAATCATGCGTTTCTTTTAATTGTTCCCGTAGAAGCAAGCCTATCTGAATTGTCTGAGGTAACTTTCATGTCTGAAATCGGTTTAAGAACAAAAATGCTGGTACGCGACATAATGAGCAGCCCTGTCGTCACAATAGACGAGGATGAAGCAACCAACCGTGCAGCAGCCAACATGGATATGAAGGAGTTAGGCGCCGTCATCGTCCAGAACAAAGCTGGAAAATCAATCGGCATCATCACCGAACGCGACCTAGTAAAACGTGTAGTCGCCAAAAACCTCAAACCGGACACTGTTAAAGCAAAAGAAATCATGACTACACCACTCGTCACAATCGAGCCGGAAGCCACCATAACCGACGCTGCACGAAGAATGACGCGGCTTGACATCAGAAGACTTGGAGTAGTATACAAGGGTAGCCTAGTTGGAATCGTCTCAAGCAAAGACGTCTTAGGCGTCATGCCGGAACTGCTTGAGATCTATCAGGAGCGCTCAAGAATAGAGGGCGCCAGCCTAGAAGACGAAACCGAAGAAGCACCGCTTTCAGGCTACTGCGACCGATGCAACACCTACTCAGATACGCTTAAAGAGCGCAACGGACAGAACATCTGCGAAGAATGCAGAGTAGAACTTGAAACGGAAAAGTAGCGCTCTATCTTATTTTTCCTTAAAAGAACCTAACTTCTTTTGCGTAACATCTACGCCGTACCTCAGCAAGCTCTTTACTGCGCCCAGTCTCTTTCGGGGGATGACCGCTATACTGCAGGTTAAACCGTAAACTGACAGCAGCACTTTTGCCAGAAAACCGGACCCAGAGTAAACCACCGGACGCAGAACCAGCAGAAACAGCCAAGCAAACCAATCAACAGAGCGAATTAAACTCATCACTTCGGTTCCAATACATATCGGCTAATTATTGATGTTTCAGCAGAGATATAGTTTGTTCCCTGACGGATGAAGCTTTATTTAACAAATCCTCAGCTACACTATAGACGTGAATACAGTGATTGTTGATTCTGTCCTCACCAACGCTAAAGCCTACCTTAAAGAAAGAGGCCAAATCGTCGACTGCTGCATAGCTATCGAAGAAGGTAAAATCTGCAAAATCGGCAGGGAACCACAGATGCCTCAGGCAGACACAAAAATCGACCTGCATAACCTGCTTGTTTTGCCGGGGCTGATCGACGAGCATGTGCACCTACGAGACGAGGATAGAGCGTACAAAGAAGACTTCTCATCAGGCACAGCGGCTGCGGCGGCAGGCGGATTCACCACCGTACTGGACATGCCCAACAACGACCCAGTAACAATGAGCAAAAGACGACTGCAGAACCGCATAGGATTAGCGCAGAGGCGGCTGCTTGTTAATGTTGGTTTCTACTCTGAACTCCCCAAAACCCTGATGGAAATAAAAGAAATCGCCGAGGCAGGCGCAGTCGCATTCAAACTGTTCCTAAATGGTCAAGTAGGCGGAGTAAACATCAACGACGACGCAGCCCTTGTAGAAGCGTTAAAGGCAGCCGCCGACGCTGATCGGCTGGTGGCTGTACATGCAGAAGACAACACCATGATCGCCGCAAACGAGGAGAAACTCAAGAGAGCTAAACGTGTTGCGCCAATCGAGTATCTGCGTGCGCATACTGAAGAGGTTGAGCTTCACGCCGTCCAGCGGCTCCTAAAACTAACCCAAGACACGGGTGTTCAACTGCACTTTTTGCATATCTCTACTGCAGCTGCCATAGAGGCAATCGCGGCTGCCAAGAAAGAAGAGCAGAAAGTCACCTACGAAGTAACACCCAACCACCTGATGCTAACAAGCGGCGAAGTCGACAGATATGGGGGCTTGGCGATTATGGCTCCGCCCCTGCGTGACCGTATGCAGGCGGATGCGCTCTGGAAAGGCATAGAAGATGGCACAGTTGATACGTTAGGCTCTGACCATGCGCCCCATACGTTTGAGGAGAAACGGGCGAGCAGTGTATGGGAAATCAAACCCGGCATTCCAGGCTTAGAAGTCACCCTGCCGCTGATGATCACGATGCTTCGCAAGAACAAGTTAACAATAAATCAATTAGTCGCGCTTTTAGCGGAGAAGCCGGCGGAAATCTACGGCTTAACCGACCGCGGCCAACTCAAAGTAGGGTCAAACGCCGATTTAACCATAGTCGACTACAACCGCTCATTCAAGATTGACCCAGTCAAGTTTAAATCCAAAGCCAAATTCTCGCCCTACAGCGGCTGGGAAGTCTACGGTAAACCCGCCAAAACAATAGTCAATGGCACATTGGTCTACGACGAAGGCGACATCGTTGCCAAGGGCGGTGTGGGCGCAATCGTGCGGGGAGGTAGCGTGTGAAGTTCCTAGCGGATGGGATGCTGGGAAAACTTGCGCGTTGGCTTCGGATGCTTGGACAGGACGTACTGTATAACACACGACTTGGCGATAATGAGCTGCTGGGTTTGGCGAAGGCTGAGGGTCGCGTGCTGCTTACAAGGGATTTTGAGCTTTACAGGCGGGCGATCGGAAGAGGCTTAGAGTGCTTCTACGTGGATGGCAAACAGGAGTCAGACCAGCTCTCGGGTGTCGCAAAGCGGTATGGTTTGGAATTAGAGATTGATATGGATAAGTCGCATTGCCCGCTCTGCAACACTAAACTTGAATCAGCTCAAAAAGAACAGCTAAAAGATAAGCTTGAGCCGAATACCTACCGTTATTACGACAGGTTCTGGCGGTGCCCCAACTGCGGACAGGTATATTGGCAGGGTGCACACTGGAAACAGATCAGCAACACGCTAACCCAAGCCCAAGAAAACAAACGGTGACTGCTACTGCGTCTTGGGTATAAGCGGCTTAAAGGAGCGAACACCAACAAATCGGGGAACCAGCCGGCAGTAATCTTCGTACTGTTTGCCATATTGTTCACTTAACCAAGGCTCCTCACTAAAAGGAATAACCAAGAACAAGAAGATAGCAAACAACCCAGAGGTTAAAGCCATCCATGAAGCCGTACGAAAAAAAATCCCCGAAAAGAGGATTATGAGCGAAAATCTAATACGCCAATTAGAGGCACCCCAAACATGACAATAGTGAACAGTGTCCAGCTAATCCACTGCTGCCACGCATCCTTTTTAGGCGGCCAAATTCGCGACCTAGGATACAAGACGCTGATAACTATAACCAAAAGCAGCAGGAAGTCGGCAGTAAGGATCAGTCCTAGGAGCGCTGAGAGTATAGTTCTGAATTGGCGCTTTTAATGTAAATAATTTTTGGATATAAAACAAGCCATTGGCGACGAAATCGCAAAGACTATATGGTTGCGTATGGCGCGTAAATCGTTTCAGAGAACTGTTTCAGTTTTGTTTCAGCCAACATCCAAACCACACAGAACCCAATATAGTGTTGAGGAACAAAAAATGAACACAAAACTAATCCTTGCAGTAATCGGAGTCGCCCTTATCGCTACGGCTCTAATAGGCGTCTCGGCAGCTCAGTACATCGGCGCCCAAAACAGAACATACACAACCCAAACCCAGCCGGTACCCCCATGCGCAGACCCATCTGGAACAGTACCCCAGTACTGCATAAATGCAACCACCGGCGAACCCAACTGCTACACTAACAGCACCTACGCAGGCTACTGCTGGAACAACACAGGCACAGCCAACGGCTACGGCCAAGGCACAGGCTGCTACGAATATGGATACGGATACGGCTATGGCTGCGGAGCACAAACCCAGAACCAATACGGCTATGGCTACGGCACGGGCATGATGGGCCAAAGTGGCTACGGACGCGGACACTGCCGCTAAGCACTTCATCTCTTCTTTTTTTATTCAGCTTTTTTTACTTTTTTGGGTGGAGGGGGGTCTCTGCTTGATTGATAGGGAGGGGGAGGTGCTTCTGAGCAGGGTAGGTATGCCATTATAGAAGACGAGAAAGCGATAATTCTAAAAATATATTAAAACAAAGAAGGAAAGATGGCTATTTTAGGATAGCCACTTTAAGGGTATATCTTGGAAGGTGCCGTCTGGCAGTGTCCTGCGGATTGTTATTGGCAGGATGTTTGCGTCTAGTTCTGTTACGGCTATATCGATTGGGTTGGTGTTTTCTTGTGCATCAACCAAGATTGGTGCTCCCATCGAGATCTGCAGTGCGCGTGCGCCCACTATTCTTGCTTTCTCGAAGCGAGTAATTTTTGGTGGTCCGACATTGATTGTTTTTCCTATCATACTTACATCATGCCTCCAGGCATGCCACCCATTCCTGGCATTCCGCCCATACCGCCCATTCCGCCTGCGCCTCCTGGTGGCATCGGAGGAGCCTTCATTTTTGCGGTTGAGATGATATCGTCGATTTTGAGTATCATGGATGCTGCTTCGTTTGCTGACTTTATGATTTGCTTCTTTACGTTGAGCGGTTCGTAAATGTTAAGTTTAGTCATGTCACCGACTTTGCCTGCTGTGATGTCTATTCCAGCCCATGTTTGTCCCTTCTCGTGGGCTGCGCGCAGCTGGGTTAGTAAGTCAACGGGGTCTAAACCTGCGTTTTCTGCTAGTACTACGGCGATTTCCTCAAGTGACTCAGCGAAGATTCGTACGGCGAATTGCTCGCGGCCTGGCAGGCTCTGTGCATACTTTTTGAGTACATTGGCAACTTCGATTTCTGGTGCTGCACCACCTGCGACTATGCGGGGTTCCTCAATGAGGTCTTTGATTACGCTTAGTGCGTCGTGGATGCTGCGTTCTGCTTCTGCTGTTAATCGCTGGTTACCGCCTCTGATTAGAAGCGTAACTGACTTGGGGTTCTTGCAGCCTTCGACGTAGGTCATTTTGTCTTCGCCTGTTCTGCGTTCCTCTATCAGCGCTGCTTCGCCGAGGTCCTTTGGTGTTAACGCGTCGATGTTGCTTAGTATTTTGCCGCCTGTTGCACGCTGCAGCTTCTCCATGTCGCTGCGTTTTGCGCGTCTAATGGCGATGATGCCCTTGCGTGACATAAAGTGCTGGGCTAAGTCGTCGATGCCTTTCTGGCAGATGACTACGTTTGCGCCTGAAGCAACTATTTTGTCGACGATTGCTTTGATCATGGCTTCTTCCTGTTTGAGGAAGGCTTCGATCTGAGCTGGGCTTTCAATGTTGATTTTCGCGTCGTACTCGGGTTTCTCAATTTCCAGCGAAGCATCGAGTAGTGCGATTTTGGCTTTCTCTAAGCGTTTCGGCATGCCGCTGTGGACGATTTCTTTGTCCAGTACGATGCCTTGAATTAGGCTTGTGTCGGCTAGTGAGAGACCTGTTTTCTTTTCGACTTTCACGTCGTCAATGTCTACTTTGAGGCCTTCGGGGGTTTTCTCGGCTACTTCAAGCATAGCTTTCACGGCTATGTCTGCTAGGTACTCTTTGTATTCGGAGACGATTTTGCTGCCCATAGCTGTAGCTGCCACTTTTTTGAGGTAGTCTTTCTGGGTTTTACTGTCTACGGTGATTGCGATTTTGTCGAGGGTTGCAAGCGCTTTCTGTGCTGCTTGACGGTAACCTTCGATTATGATTGTCGGGTGAATGTTCTTGTCGATTAGTTCCTCTGCTCGGGTAAGTAGTTCACCTGCGACAATTACGCTGCTTGTTGTACCGTCGCCTGCTTCTTTATCCTGTGTTTTAGCGACTTCTACGAGCATTTTTGCTGCTGGATGCTGAATGTCCATCTCGTCTAGGATAGTTCGGCCGTCGTTTGTAATTGTGACGTCGCCGAAGCCGTCGACTAGCATTTTATCCATGCCTTTTGGGCCGAGTGCACTTCGGACGCTTTCAGCTACCACTTTGGCGGCTGTTATGTTTCCATGTTGGGCATCTCTGCCGCGGCTGCGTTTTGAGCCTTCTCTTAGAACCATGATTGGTATTCCGCCTGCTTGTGTTGGTGCTGCTGACAAATCTTATAAACCTCCATAATGCGAACAACAACATGATTATCTTATAGATATAAGTTTTTTGGAGCGCTGTTACTTGATAATGGTGCAGGCAGGCGGTTTTTGCATCGTTTAAGCTTGCTGTTGGGTGTTTTCTAATTAGAAGATAATGGCATGGTCCTCCTTTAATTATCTTCTACCAGCAGACCCTTCCCCATCGGCTAGAGATAAAGTCGATGCCCAATTGGGAGCGCCAGTCTCAGAAGCACCTCGCCCGCCCTTACTTAAAGGACCTATAACGCTACTGGTTGCCAATATATGCAGAGAAAACCGGCTGCACTGGTTATAGTTAAATCCATGAAACCACAAAATACTGCACTATAGAGAGTGCACGTATGGCGGCAGTGGATGCTTCTAGGGAATTCGTTTATCAGCGGTTCAGCGAATTCTACCGTGACCACGCCAACGCCGTCCCATCGCCGTTTCTGCCGGAGCAACGCGAATTCGGCTACCTCATGTTCAAAGAACGCTTCATGGTACGCCACCGGCACTACAACAGCATAGAGGACTTCAGAAAAACCTTAGCCCAAACCATCCCCTCAGACGTCTACCATAGCTGCGCCTATTACGAGAATCCCGATTTTGATATGGACAAGAAAGGGTGGACAGGCAGTGACGTGGTTTTCGATATCGACGCCGACCACATACCCACTAAATGCAATAAAATTCACGATGAATTCCGATGTGTAAAATGCGGATTCCAAGGAAGAGGAATCACACCTGAGAGTTGCCCATGCTGCGAAGCGACAAAGTTCGAGACAAAGATTTGGGCATGCGACCAGTGCATCGAATCAGCACGTGACGAAGTAGTCAAGCTACTCGATATGCTGGAGGATGATTTCGGCTTCTCGGGGCATGAGATGCGAGTGTTCTTCTCTGGGCACCGAGGTTACCACTTGCATCTTGAAGCTGAAGCTGTGCGGTCTCTTGACGCGATGGCACGCAAGGAAATAGTTGATTACGTTACCGGTTTAGGCTTAAGCGTACTGGATAGGGAAGCACGGGAAGAGAAAGCCAAGCGTAAACGCGGTTCAGCAAAGTTTAACCTGCATAACTACGGCTGGCACAGACGCCTCAAAATGGGTATGACAGATTTCATCGAGCACGCCTCCAAAGATAGCCTCCAAGAAGCTGGCTTAAAAAATAAGGCGCTACTTGAAAACAAAGATACGATTATCAAGCGGGCAATTAAGGAAGGCAGATGGGAAAGCGTTAAAGGCGTCAGCGAAGCCACCTGGTTAAAACTCGCCGAAATAGTCAGAGAAGAGCAAGCCGCCAAAATCGACACCGTCGTCACCACTGATATCCACCGTCTCATCCGCATGAACGGCACCCTGCATGGTAAAACGGGGCTCAAAAAAGTAGAGTTCCCAGCGCGCGACATTCTAGATTTTGATCCTTTCCGTGGAGCGGTAGCTTTTAAAAAGGGCAAAGTGAAAGTGTTCGTATCTGACGCGCCAGAGTTCAGGATGAGTGGGGAAACGTTGGGTCCATACAAAAATGAAGTGCGGGAACTACCGACAGCCGCAGCTGTACTGCTTATCTGCAAGCGAAGAGCCGAGGTGGCACCCTAAATGTACGACCAACTCTACGCAGCTTGGAAACGCGAAATCGACGACCCAACACTGGGCGGATTAGAACCAGACTTCTACGTCAAAGTCGCGGAGTACATAGCGCACATAAGAGAAGACAAGGGCGCCTTGGACAAGAAATCAGTTAAAGTCGCTTTGCTTGAGCATGAAGCACACAACGTTCAGAGGCTACTTGAAGAACTGCTGACTATGCGGTACCGCAAAATCCTCAAAACAATAACTCGGCTTCATAAGGCACCCATCGAGCTGCTTACAGTTGAAGAAGCAAAGATGGCTCAGAACGCCGTCGCATTCGAAAACAACTACGAGCAATTCGCAAAGAACCTCTTAGGCGGCGAACAAACACAGATCAAAGTAACCATAACCGAGCCAGCATCTGTGCCGATAACGCAGCTGCTCCAGCCGCAGACGCCTAAACAGGAAAGTAAACCCCAAACCCACGTAACACATAAGCGATTAACACTGCGATTTGTTAAGAGTATACCGGCGATTATGGGCGCCGACATGAAATCCTACGGGCCGTTTGTAGCTGAAGACGTAGCTTCCCTGCCGGAGCTTAACGCCCGTATTTTGGTCAAGCAGGGTTTAGCGGTGCTTGTCGAGGTCGCCTAATTTTCTGCCAGCCCATGGTAGCAGCCATTAGTATCAGCGGGTAAGCAACGATCCAAGCCATAGCGTAGAGTGGACCATAGTAGTAGTGGAACGCGTCAACCTGCGCTGAGTATTCGCCGTATTGCATGCCGATCACAAAAATCTGGGTGATACGCAGTACATTTATGAGGTAAGTTACTGCTGCACCGACTGCAAAGAAACCCACTTTGGCTTTCAGCGAGAAGTTCATGCGCTTCAAGAATAGTAGCGCGACTGCAGTGAAGATCAGCAGGCTCTCGATACCTGCACAAGGCCAAGCAATAGCGAATGTTGCTGAACCCACAGCGCCCGTGACCTCCAATGTAGGCATCCCCGTTAAAGCTTCAACGCCCTGAACCACAGAATAACCCATCCAGTCCAAGACGCCTCCGGCTAGAGAAGCAGTGGTGGGAACAAGCAACTGGAAAGGCGTAAACTGTCCATAGGGAAACATGTTGTCGATTGTGTAGATTACACCGACGAGGGCCACGAATATTGCCGGGAGAGCGAAATCCGCCAATCCCTTTTTGCCGTACCCGATGAAAGTTAAGAGGAGAAGCATCGCTGAGAAGGCGAGGTACTCTATTGCAAGCGGCATAGAACCTGAAAAGGCAACCCCGCTTTGACTGCACCAAGCCGCGAGGACATCGTTTAAGCCTATAAACTCAAGCAGCACATAAAGCGACGGCAGAACAAGGGCAGCAGTAAACAGGGCGAGGCGAGGTTTGTTTTGCAGGCTAATTTTTGATGTGATGTTTTCCCAGCCGAGGATCAATTCAAGGGAGATTAGCCAGATGAAGAACAATTGAAATGTTCTTCCCTTCCACATGAGCTCAAACGATGCCTGAGCAGAAATGTTCAGAGCGGCGTCAAAGGGGTTAGCTAAGTAAACGGCTGCCATGGGAACAATGAACGCGGCTAGCGGCAGAACCTTAAGTAAAAAAGCCCTGTAGTTTTCTAGCGTGTTCTGGGATAGTTCAGTCTTCAAGCCCGACACATCCAAATACTCAGTTGTGGGAAAT
>Ga0209723_1002796_pt1 | contig 22474 bp, 16 predicted proteins | sample BiotimSIPDNA_2_FD_185750 | JGI IMG/M metagenome (GOLD analysis project Ga0209723, IMG submission 185750) | Anaerobic biogas reactor microbial communites from Washington, USA - Biogas_R2 time_0 SIP DNA (SPAdes) (version 2) | ecosystem: Engineered > Bioreactor > Anaerobic > Unclassified | place...
CCGCCAGGCTGGTTGAGTATTTGGCGCGGCTGGCTTAAACTGATGGTCATGCTTGAAGGGTTTCGCCTGGCCAAGGAAGAAGGAACTTGTGGGTAATGACAAGAGTGCAACTTAGGAACGAGAAGGGGGTGGATTGAATCCGAAGTCATTGTCGGTTTCCGAGCGGAACGTCATATAATCGTGGCGTGTTGTGTTCAATAAGAAGCAGTTGATTATGGATACGGGAGGAATCGCGTGATGTCCAGATACTTTTCAATCGTCTTAATGAGTGTGTGGTTCTTCTGCACGTTGGCGGGGCCCGGTGTCGCGAAGGAACCGAAAGCGGCACCGGTAGTCAAGGAATCCGAAGCGGCGCGGGTGGCCCGGAAGGAGGCGGTGAACCGGAAGCGGCGCATTATCATGAACAACGACGGCAATGACGCACGCGGCATCAAGGAAGGGGAGGAAAAGACTGTCGCGTCTTTTCTGGAGCGCCGGACATCGCCGTTGGTCGGATCCCAGGTGGAAGCCATCTTTTATTGTTCCGGCGTATTTAATCTCTACACCCATAAGAGTGAGGAGACGGAACTGCGTGGGCATGGCGACAAGGAAGCACTGGACTGGGCGTGGGAACTGACCAAACTCGGCACGGATTCGCTCACGGTGATCACGAATTTCGCCCACGAGAACGGCATGGAAGCGTTCTGGTCGATGCGCATGAATGATACCCACGATTCCGGGGATGACGCGCTCTTGTGCCGGTGGAAACAGGAACATCCCGATTATCTCATGGGCAGGAAGGGGGACAAGTTCCCCCACGGCGGCGGGCGCTGGTCGGCGGGCGATTATGGCATCCCCGAAGTGCGGGAGAAGGTGTTCCGCATTCTGCGGGATGTGGCGACCCGCTATGACATAGACGGTCTGGAACTCGATTTCTACCGGCACCCGGTCTATTTCAAACCGCAGATGACCGGCGACCCGGTTACGCAAGAGCACTGCGACATGATGACGGAACTTCTGCGGCACGTGCGCGCGATGACGGTCGAGATCGCTGAAAAAAGGGGCCGTCCGATGCTGATCGCGGTGCGCGTGCCGGATTCCACCGGATTCGCCCGGGCTATCGGACTCGATTATGAACAATGGCTCAAAGAGGACCTTATTGATATCCTGACAGGGACGGGGTATTTCCATTTCGAACCGTGGGAAAATCTTGTGAACTTGGGCCATCAATACGGGGTTCCCGTGTATGCCTGCCTGAGCGGGTCGCGGGTCGTGTCGTCTAAGAACCCCGGAGCGGGGAGTCCGGACAAGATGCCCCTGTGGCATGGTGAGGCCGCCCAGGCCTGGCAGGCCGGTGTGGACGGCATATATACCTTCAACGTGTTCAATCCCCGGGACGAATTGTTCCGGACACTGGGCAGTCCAGAGACGCTGATGGAACTTCCCGCGCCACACAAAGCGATCACGGGGGAGAAGAAGGCCATGGAGCGCTGGCTCAAGGGCGGCAGTTCATTCGTGACCCTTCCGGTGCAATGAGGGTGTAAGAGCGATTCTACGGATACTTTGCGGAGCGGCCTGCAGTTATCGGTGTAGCACCCTGACGAAAAAGCGCCCTGACGTCAAAGAAAGCTCTTATGCACTTTTAAAAAGTTTGAGCGCCGCTCTTTTGGGGGAAAGGCATTTTTCAGGGATTTCTAGAAGATGGCGATGAAATAGTCCCGTTTTAACCGGACACAAGCGATACTAGAGCCGAACCCAAGGATAACAGTTTGTCCCATGTGGAAATGGAAGCCTCTGTCGCGGGTGTTTTTTCCAGTACCCAGACCGGTCCAATAGAAGGCTCCAAGGAAAGAGCGGATGCGGTATCAATAGACAGGTAAAGTTTTTCGGCGTCTCCCCCTTCAAACTTATATAACCCGGTGGTTGTCTCTCCGTCTTCCGTCCATGTAATCTCACTGGACAAAATTAACTTTCGTTTCGTCTCATAGGCGATGACATAGTTCGTGGAGCCATCATAGCTGCCATTGCCATTGTCGAAAGTAACGTTAATCTTGTCTCCGCGAAAGCCCAGGAAATATTCGTCTCCGGACCATGATCCGTTAAGTCTGGAATCAGGATTTGTACATCCAAAAATCGTGCAGGCAGCCGCCAGCAACAGGCCTAGCATTGTCAAGCGCTTCATTGTGGAACCCTCCATTATTGTTTTCATCTTTACTGCGGGAAAAAGAAAAAGCATGCACCACAAAAAGTTTAGCATAGGAATAGATAAGTTGCAATAGAAAATTGAATACGTTTGTAGTCCCTGATGCACCCGCGCTATTGAAATAAACCGATTAAATTGGGATACTTTGTATGAACAGCTTTCTTATCAGAATTCCAGTGGAGGCGCCATGAAATCAGTGAATCGTCGTCAATTCCTCGGGGCCGCCGCGGCCGGCATCCTTTTGAACGCGGGTATGGGGCGGAATGGTCGCGGCAGGATTGTGCATGCGGCGGCTCGGCAAACGATTGCGGGAAAATCTCCCTCGCGATTTAATGTGCTTCACATTATGGCCGACGATTTATGCGCGCGCCTGGGCTGCTATGGTTTTCCCGTCAAAACGCCGAGCCTAGACAGACTGTCCGAACGGGGCATACGGTTTGACCGGGCTTATTGTCAGTTCCCGTTGTGCAATCCCAGCCGGGCCTCTTACATGACCGGATTGCGGCCTGACACGACAAGGGTCTATGAAAACAAAACCCATTTTCGCGAACATGTGCCGGAGGCTTCAACGATCCCCCAGAGTTTCCAGAAGGCAGGATACCGGGTGGCGCGGGTTGGCAAGATCTACCACTATGGCGTCCCTTCCCAGATCGGCACGGGCGGCCTCGACGACCCGGCATCGTGGGAAAAGGTGATTAATCCCAGGGGGCGCGATGTGGATGATATTGGAATGGTGGAGGTGCTTCGGCTCGGCCCGGAAGGCAAAGCCCGGACCGAAACCGGCAAGGCTTTGAAAGACACGGGCGGAACATTAAGCTGGCTTGCGGCCGAAGGCGGTGATGATGAACAGACCGATGGAAGAGGGGCCGCAGCCGCGATCCAATTGCTCGAGGAATACGCGAAGGATCCTGAGCCGTTCTATCTTGCCGTTGGTTTCTACCGCCCCCATACACCTTTTGTCGCGCCCAAATCTTATTTTGGCTTATACCCTCATGAGCAAATCGAGTTGCCCGATATTCCGCCGAACCTGAAGGATCTGTTTCCGGAACCGGCTCTTTCCAGGCAGAAACTTGCCGAGCTTGCCATGGACGACGATCTGCGCCGGCTGGCGATCCAGGCGTATTACGCTTCCACAACATTTATGGATGCGCAGGTTGGTCGCTTGCTTGACGCGCTTGATCGTCTAAATCTCACGGACAAGACCATCGTGGTCTTCCACAGCGATCACGGCTATCACCTCGGCGAGAAGGATCTCTGGCAGAAGATGAGTATCTTCGAGGAATCCGCCCGCGTGCCGGTGATTATTGCCGTACCGGGTAACCATGCCAACGGCCAGAGATGTTCTAAGCCGGTGGAACTCGTTTCGTTACACAAGACTTTGACGGATCTTTGCGGTGTCGTTCCCGCTGCCAGGGTTGAAGGTCACAGTTTTCGGTCCCTTGTAGAAGATCCCGCGGCGCAGTGGGATTACGCGGCTTATTCTCAGGTTACGCGGGATGTACCGTCGGACGCGCAGGGCGATAACAAACGGAACAACAAAAAGCAAATCATGGGCCGAAGCGTTCGCACAGAGCAGTGGCGGTATACGGAATGGGACGAGGGGCGCTTTGGTTGTGAACTTTACGATCATAAGCACGATGCGATGGAGATGAAAAACCTTGCCCGTGACTCCGATCATGCGAAGGTGGTCAAGAAAATGCAAAAACTGCTTCGGGCTGGCGGGGACTGATCCGTAAATCAACAGGACACGCTTATGTTCTATTCGTCGAATGCCTGCGTATCGCTTTAAAACTATGGATTGGCGCTGGATTTCTCGTCTATATTTCAAAGGGGTTACGAAGCAGGAGATTCCCAGCGCCAAGGCTCAATGATGGTTTCGTTAAGGAGGGGATCCATGGCCGATGCGATGGTCTGGATGTCCTGAGGCGTCAAAGGGGCGAGGTCGGCGGCCATATGGGCGGTATCTTCCACCTGCTCTGGGGACTCCGCGCCGATCACCAGCGGCGCTTGAAGGGACAGGGCATAGCGCATGGCCAGTTCCTTGGGCGGCACGCCGAGTTCTCCGGCCAGCCGCCACCACCGTCCGGCGGTCTCATAAGCCGCAGGCAGCCGGCATGCGACCGCTTCGGGCGTCATGGTGAGCAGCCCCTGCAGATAGATGCTGCGGATGCAACAGAGCCGGCCTTCTCCGCGTGCCTGCTCGAGGAAACCCCGCTCCCGCATGCGCCGGTCCCAGGCGTTGCAGGGGGCTTGAATCACCGCCATGTCCGGATGGGCCAACGCGACAGGCGCGTCGGCGACGGTATTCAGGGAAACGCCAATCTGCTCAATCCGGCCTTCAGCCTGAAAACGGCGCAGGACCGGCCTAAGTCCCCAATCCCAGGCGTCGAGCGCGGAAACCCGGTGTAAGAGCATGCACCAGAGGCGATCTGTTCTCAGGCGAGACATGGACGCGTCTACGGCGGCCTCAACGGCTGCGGGGTCCGCGAGGTCGAGCGTTTCGGTCAGCTTCGACGCGATATGTACTTCGCCGGACGCGCCCAGTTCTTCGAGGACGGCGCCCAGCACATTCTCGCTGTTGCCGTAGGCCTGGGCGGTGTCGAAGCAGGTGATTCCGTTTTCCAGCGCTGCCTGGACGATCCGTCGGGCCGTGGCGCGGTCGGGCTGCCCGGCGGTGTTGGCGATGCCGTAAGGCATGCCTAGCTGGACCGTTCCCAGAATCAGTTTCGGAGAGGTGCAGGGTTCCATAATGTAGCCTTGCAGGACTTGTAGGACGTGTAAGAAGGGTAGGACCGGCAGGACGAGTAGCCCCGTCCTATACGACTCCTACGTCCCATAGGTCCTATAAGATGAATCAGAAAAAACATTCAGGACGCTTAATCAAAGAAATGAATTTCCTCGAGTTGCCGTTTCAGGCTGTCCACCTTTTCGGGAGGGAAGGAGACCATGGGGCTGCGGGGCATGCCCGTGTCAAAGCCCAGCATGCGCATGATGGCCTTCTCGCAGGCCAGATTGGCGCCGTTGCGGAACAGCACTTTGATGACGGCGTTGGCCTTCCATTGCCATTCCCGGGCCTTGTCCAGGTCGCCCGCCTGTATGGTATTGTAGACGCCCGCTATGTTCCGCATCTGATAATTGTAAGTCGAACCGATCCCGCCGATCGCGCCCGTGCTCAGTCCGTGGAACAGCATCTGGTCCGCCCCGTTGAACACGCGGAAGCGGCCTTGCCCGGCGTCGAGCATGGACCAGAGAAAGAACATGTCGGTATCGGTGAACTTCATGCCCGCGACGCCCGGCACGCTGGTGAAAGCGTCCACCAGTTCGTCCGCGCTCAGGTACACGCCGGTCAGCGCCGGAATGTGGTAATAGAAGGTGGGCAATTCCGCCGCCTCAGCGATACCCCGGATATGCTGGAGCATGCCGGCCAGCCCGACTTTATAGTATACGGGCGGGATGCTCGACACGGCATCCGCGCCGGCCTTGCGCGCGTCGGCGGCCAGCGCGGCGGATTCCTGGGTGGATACCGCGCCGACGTGCACCATCACGGGCACCTGGCCCGCAGCCGTTTCGATGACGGTTCGCGCGATAAGTTTGCGCTCGTCCGGCGTGAGCAGGAGTCCTTCGCCGGTGCTGCCGCACACGAAGAAGCCGCACGCGCCCTGTTCGATCTGCCAAGTCACCATGCGGCGGATCATGTCTACATTGACGGCCCCGCTGCTGTCATAGGGGGTAATAAATGCGGGCATCACGCCCTTGATTTGCTCCAGGGAGAACGACACGAGTAGTCCTTTCTTGTGTTCAGGGCCGCAAGGATTCCCATGCTTGGAAATGACGGGAATCAATACCGCCTTGGGGGTTTACAGTTGGATGTGCCTGCCCGACGCGGAACTTTCTTCGCATGCCGTCATCAACCTGAGAATTTCACGTTCGCGACGCGGCGGCATGCCGTAGCTTTCCCGGCCCTGCAGGCTCTTGAGGGCGTGGTCAACCTCGGCCACGTACATCTGCTCAAAATCATACTCCTTCAATTCCACCGATTGCCAGTCGGTTGCGCCGAGAAATTGCGGCCCCCGGTGCTCGCAGATTCGCAGCATGTGCCAATCCCACTCGATGGCGCCTTTTTCGCACATGATGCGGCGGTAGACGTTAAAGGGGCGCTGAAACATATCCTCATGGATGATCATCGAGACACTGGAGGCCATGTCCATCAGCACGTCATAGACATCGCAGGCGCCCGGGTCCGTTTCAATCGTTTCACAGCGCCTGCGCGCCATGCAGGTCAGCGCCTTGACGGGCCCGAAAAGATGGGTGAACAGGTGAAACTCATGGGGCAGCATGTCGAAGCACATGCCGCCCTCGGACCGTTTTGACGCGTAGAATCCCCGATAGTCCTCGTAGGGATGCCAGTCGGCCACATGCTGTCCCGCGTGCGAGACGGCGGCCAGAGGCTTTCCCAAAACTTCTTCGCGCAGCATTTTGGCTATTTTCAGATGGATGGCGTTGTGGAGATAGGTCATGCTGGGCGCGATGAACACCCCGGCGGACTCGGCGCGCGCGATGACATCGTCGGCCTCTTTCAGGGTCATGACCAGGGGGGATTCACAGAACGCCGGTACGCGTGCTTCAATACAGCGCAGCAGGGCACAGTAATGCAGGTGCGGCGGCAGGCAGATCAGCGCGAAGCCCGGTGATTGTCCCAGCGCCGCCTCCAAGTCGCCGCAGGTTTCAACTCCCAGTTCGGATGCCATTTGGCGCCGCCGTTCTTCTTTTGTGTCCACGGCCAGAATGTCGCGGTAACCCAGGGCGTGCAGGCAGCGTGCCCGTCGGCGTCCCATGGAACCGCATCCGAGAATTAGAAATTTCATAGAAGCCTCCTGTCTGAGAATAGCACCTTCAACGGCGCCGCGCAAATGTGGTACTCTTTCCCAAGGAGGTTGTCATGACCCAGAAAACACGAACGGAAACGCTCTATCAGCACGCCAAACAACGCATACCCGGCGGCACCCAGCTGCTCAGTAAACGGCCCGAGATGTTCGCGCCGGACGTGTGGCCCGCCTATTACCGGGAGGCGCGCGGCTGCGAGGTGTGGGACCTCGACGGACGGCATTATTTCGATATGACCCACAACGGTGTCGGGTCGTGCTTGCTGGGATACGCTGACCCGGACGTCACGCGGGCGGTAGTGGAACGCATCCAGCGCGGCAGTATGTGCACGTTGAACTCTCCGGAAGAAGTGGCGCTGGCCGACGCGCTGTGCGAAATCCATCCCTGGGCTGAACAGGCCCGTTTTGCCCGGTGCGGCGGCGAGGCCTGTGCTGTCGCCGTGCGCATCGCCCGCGCCACCACCGACCGGTCTGTGGTCGCCATTTGCGGGTATCACGGCTGGCAGGACTGGTATCTCGCCGCCAACCTCGGCACGGAGGACGTCCTGCGTGGGCATCTCCTTCCCGGCTTGGCGCCGCTGGGTGTGCCGCGCGAACTGCGGGGCACGGCCGTGACGTTCACCTATGGTGACCGGGCGGCTTTTGACGCCATCCTGTCAGAGCACGGCGACCGGCTGGCTGCCGTGATCATGGAGCCCTGCCGGTACCATGACCCCGGGCCGGGCTATCTTGAATACATCCGGGAGGGGGCCAATCAACACGGGGCGTTGCTCATTTTCGACGAAATTACCATTGGGTGGCGGCTCTACCACGGAGGCGCCCACCTGCGGCTGGGCGTGCAGCCCGATATGGCGGTGTTTGCCAAAGCTCTCGGCAACGGTCATCCTATCGGCGCCGTCATTGGCACAAAACAGGCGATGGACGGCGCGCAAAACTCCTTCATCAGCAGCACCTATTGGACCGAAGGCGTCGGGCCCACGGCCGCGCTTGCTACCATCCGCAAGTTGAAGGAAGAAAACGTAACCACCCATGTCGCGCATATCGGAACGTTAATGCAGGAAGCCTGGCGGGCGGCGGGGAAGAAGCACGGCCTGCCCGTAAACGTGGGGGAGGGGTATCCCTGCCTGGCCCATTTCGCCTTTGACCATGAACAGGCAAACGAGTTGAAGACCGCCTTTACCACCCGGATGCTGCGGTACGGGTTCCTGGCCGGCACGGCCATTTATCCGACCCTTGCCCACACGGAAAGCATTGTTGCCAGGTACGCCGAAGCCTTGGATGAGGTTTTCCCGGAAATCGCGGCAGCGCTGGATCAGGGTCGGGTCGCTGACTTATTGGAAGGGCCCCCGGCGCACACAGGCTTCAAGCGGCTGTTGTAGGCCGTGCTTCATTGTTTCTGGTATTCTAAGTCCTCTTTATCTTCCACAATGAACGTGAAAGGCTTTGATCATGGAGAAACCCATACGTCTGGCCATGCTGGGCATGGTGGACGGCAACGGCCATCCCTATTCCTGGAGCGCCATCTTCAACGGCTATGATCCCGAGGCGATGGCACAGTGCCCGTTCCCGGTGATTCCGCAATATCTGGGCCGTCAGCCGGAGGCCTCTTTCGGCATCGGCGGCGCGCGGGTAACTCATATCTGGACAGATGACCCTGCGGATGCGAAACTGGTAGCGCGTGCGGCGCGAATTCCCAACATTGTTGAGCGGGCCGAGGACGTTATCGGGGCGGTGGACGCAGTAATCATTGCGACGGACAAAGGCTGGGAGCATGTGGAACGGTGCCGCCCCTTCGTGGAGGCCGGTTTGCCGATTTTCGTGGACAAGCCACTAGTGGATAATGCCAAGGATCTGGATGTTTTTCGGCAGTGGATAGCGGGGGGCGCGTCGATTATGAGCAGCAGCTGTATGGCTTATGCCAAGGAGTTCCTGCCCTACCGCCTGCAGACTCACGAACTGGGACAACTGCGGTATGCCTCCATCACCACGCCAAAATCTTGGGAACGGTACGGCATCCATGCGCTGTCGGCGATATACCCGATATTGGGGCCCGGTTTCGTGTCGGGACGTAACACGGGAACCGCCGAACGCAATATCGTTCATTTCAAGCACGCTTCTGGCGCGGACGTGACGGTGGTTGCCATTGAGGACATGTACGGCAGTTTCGGGTGTCTCCAATTGTGTGGTACCGCAGCATCGGTTCAGGTACAGTTCAAAGACACCTTTTACGCGTTTAAGGAACAACTGACCGATTTCGTATGCTTTCTGGAAACCGGTGTGCGGTCCTATCCGTTTACCGAGACCGAAGAACTCATGCGTATGGTTATTGCCGGCATTCAAAGCCGGGAACAGGGCGGTGCCGAGATTCAAGTGATGTAGGGAATTCCCGTTTTTAAGTCTGGCATATAGGGCCTATGGGACCTATAGGCGCTTAGGGCCATTTCGCTGACAAATAATTATGAGTTCTCTTTTAAGTATAGGTAACCAAGAAGAGTGTCATGTTTTGATATGTCTCAAAGACCCAAAAACAACGCGTCATTCCGGTTTTTCGCGGTGGGGAAAGGGCGTATATCGAAGGGTGTGCCAGGCCGCGAAAAGACCGGAATCTATCTTTGGAAGCCGCGCGTGAGGAACGGCTCGTGTCCGATGTATTTTTATAAAATGGGAAATGGCATTCATTGCAGCGGGACGAATCTGGATTCCGGTCTTTTTCGCGTTGTACAGTACCGTTCTTCGATCCAAGCCAGAGAACGCGAAAAAACCGGAATGACGGTGCTTAAGGTTGTTTATAATGAAACGAAAAATACGTTGATACGGGTGTATTTCATGTGTTTCTTTCTGACTGAGATACTGCGTTTCGGTTGCGCCGAAGGCGCCCCTTCTCCCGGGCGAAGTCCCGGACGAAGCGTAGATATTTATTTTGCAAACCCATGTAAAAACCGTTACAAAGGAAGACTGAAAAATGGAACGTGAAGGAAAAAGTATCTCCCGACGCATGTTTTTGGGCGGTGTGGGCGCCGCGTTTGCCGCGCCCCATATTATCCCGGCTTCGGCGATGGGCGCAGATGGGAACACCGCCCCGAGCGAACGCATCCACATCGGGGTGGTGGGCACGGGTGGCCAGGCCAAGGGCCTGACGGACAATGCCATCCACCACAAGAATGTGCGGATTGTGGCGCTGTGCGACGTGGACAAGAACCGTCTTGCCGAAGCGAAAGGGCTGGTGGACGGCTATTATGAAGACCAGGCCTGCGCCACCCACGCCGACTACCGGGAACTGCTTGCCCGGGACGATATTGACGCCGTCATCGTGGCCACGCCCGATCACTGGCATGCCCTGGTCTGCGTGGAGGCGGCCCGCCGGGGTAAAGATATTTACTGCGAGAAACCGCTCACCTGGTCTCTGGGTGAAGGCCAGGCGGTCGTCAAGGCGGTCACCGAAAACAAGCGCGTCTTCCAGGTGGGCAGCATGCAGCGCTCCCAGCGGGAATTCAAACAGGCCTGCGAGCTGGTGCGCAACGGTTACCTGGGCGAAATCAAGCACATTCTCGTGGCCCTGCCTAACGGCGGCCACGCCCTCTGGGTCGATGAGTTTCCCGCGCCGCCGCCGGAACTCGACTGGGAATTCTATGTAGGCCCGGCGGAATGGACGCCCTTCCATCCCAAGCGCTATCACTGGGACTGGCGCTGGTGGCTGAGCTTCGGCGGTGGCCAGATGATGGATTGGATCGGGCATCACGGCGACATCGCCCACATGGCCATGGGCTGGGACCATACCGGCCCGATTGAAGTCGAAGGCGCGCTTTGGGAACCCACGAAGGAACGCAACAACCTGTATAACGGGCCTGAACATTACCAGTTCAATTTAAAATATGCGGGCGGCACCACCATGACGGTGGCCAGCGCCGCGGACATGCCGGACAATTTCAAGGCCTGCGGCGAGCTCGGCACTATGTTCTTCGGTGAAAAGGACACGTGGGTGTATGTGGACCGGAGCGGCATTAAGGCCAGTGACAAGCAACTGCTCAAGACCAAGTTTCGCGAGAATGATTTCCGGTTCCGGAAGCAACGCAACCACATGACGGACTTCCTGGATTGCATCGCAAGCCGGGAAGAATGCATCGCGCCGGTAAACGCCGGGCACCGCTCGGCCTCCATCGGCCACCTGGGCAAACTGGCCTGCACGCTGCGCAGCGGTTTCAAGTGGGACCCGAAGGAAGAGGTCATCACGGACAACCCGGCGCTGAACAACATGCTGACCCGTGTCTACCGCGGGGACTGGTCGCTGGAAGTATAACGGCACGCTCTGCCGTGGCTGCGGTGCCGGGCCAGAACTATTAGGCTGTCATTTGCGCGGGGCAGATTCCGGGACATTCCGGAACTGCTCCGCTCTTTTATTCCCCCTGTATCCACGCTTCCGTGAACGAGGCGTGCTTGATAGAACTGCCCTCTTCCCCGTCCCGACGGTAGGAGTAGGTTACGTGTATCCTTTCGTCTTTCGACTGGATCACAGCAGGATAGGAAAAGGAACCGCCATCGACCGCCGCCTCTTCAATGATACACGGATCATCCCAGCTGCGGCCTTCATCCTGTGATGAATAGAGAGACAGCCTGTGGCGTCCTTCCAGGGTGTCATTGCATACCAGCACCCAGCGCCCGCTTTTCAGAACCTCCACATCCACGCTGGAACCCGGGTTGGATATGCCTGTCACTAACACCGGCGACCAGGTCACACCGCCGTCGGCGGAAACCGATGCGCGCACCTGCCTGGGCAGGCCATTATCGCGCATGAAGGCGACGATCTCGCCGTTTCCCCGTTTCGCGAAAGCGGGCTGAATATTGCCAAGCATGGTAATATCCGGATCAAGAATAGGGGTGCTGAAGGTCCACGAAGCCCCGCCGTCGCGGGTAAACGCCGCCAGGGAACAGTTAAACACATCCGAGTAAAGCCCCAGCATCAAGGTCTGTTCATCGAGCATGACAGGCGGTGTCCGGGTCATCCATCCCAGGCGCTGGTGCAATTTTTCGCGGCAACGCTCCTTCAACATAGCCGCCTCCCCTTTCATGTCCGGTACCAGGCTTAAAAGGGCATCGTAGGTGTCCAGACCCTCTTCAAGCACTTTCAGGAACCGTTCCTCCAGTTCTTTCGGACGGGCATGGATGACGTCCTGCCACTCCCACACGGGCGGCCCGTCATTTTCATAGTCTCTGGAAGTCCGGTATTTCAGCAGAGAACCGCCCCATTCGTTGTCCTGGACGGTAATCCAGAACAGCCACAATACCCCGCGCCCATCCACAAAAAGGACTGGATTGCAGTCGGGCAAATCAGGCGTGTCCGCCATGAGAAAAGGCTCAGACCAAGCCTCCGCACCGGCGGATTTCCGCGCCCCCTGGAGCACCACGTCATCCGACTGTCTTTCCCCCGTGCCGTGGAACCAGACGGCGAGCAAGTCGCCGCCGGGGGTTTCCACCACACTTGAACCATGGTTATGAAAGGCATTCGGCGGGAAAATCAATTCCGCCTGAAATGATGCGGACAACAGCAGTCCTTGAATCAACAGCGTTAATACCATGTTGCTTTCTCCATTTTGCCCCGGTTTTCCCGTTACTTTATAATTTAAGGCAGTCTCACATCAATACGAATCCCATCCGGCACAATAGTAGGCCGGGTAGAGCGTGCCTTAATAAGTCAACCCATGATGCCACAGACCCTTGAGATTTACCTATTTAACGCAAAGCATGAGATAAACAAAGCGAAACCCGCCTTGAAGATTCCGCACAGATAATTTGAAGGCGGGTTACGCTCAAACCTTGAACATGTACCACACATCCACAATTCTTTTTGGCTTTTTTTATCATGAACGACATAGCGAATGGTTCCGCTCCACCCGGCCTACCGGCCATACCCCCCCCCCGCCTTTCGTCTCAATACGCTTTTCAAGTATAATAAATCTGGCAGGGGTGGCAACCCGTCCCGTGATTCTTAACCGGGTTGGAGAGGGGCCGGGAGCGTGGAATCCTTCCATTCAGCATGGAAAGGGGTATGTATTCCATCCCGGGAGATGTGTACGAAACGAATGATATTCCGGACGCAGACACGGCCGGGAGGAGATATGTTATGGATATGCCGAAAAAATATGAACCCGCGGAAATCGAGCAACGCTGGCAGCAGACCTGGGCGGACAAAAGTATCTACGCCTGGGATCCGTCCCGGGGCCGTGAGGAGACCTTCGCCGTAGACACGCCCCCGCCCACGGTAAGCGGCTCCCTGCATGTAGGCCATATGTTCAGTTATTCCCACCAGGATTTTATCGTCCGGTATCAGCGCATGCGGGGCAAGAATATTTTCTTTCCCATCGGCTGGGACGACAACGGCCTGCCCACGGAACGCAGGGTGCAGAACCTGTATAACGTCAAGTGTGAGCCCCATATTCATTACGACCCCGACTTCAAAGCCGAACGCGGGACAAAAGGCGCACCCGCCCCGATCAGCCGCAGGAATTTTATCGAACTGTGCGACCTGGTCACCAAGGAGGACGAGGACGCGTTCAGGCACCTGTGGAGCCGCCTGGGACTCAGTTACGACTGGTCGCTGGAGTACGCCACCATTGATGAACACTGCCGGCGCACCTCGCAGGCAAGTTTCCTGGATATGCTGCAAAAAGGCGAGGTGTACCAGGACAACCGACCCGTCATCTGGGACGTGGATTTCCAGACAGCCATCGCCCAGGCGGAAGTGACCGACAGAGAGATGCCAAGCGCCTATCATTTCCTGCGTTTCCCACTCCAGGAAAGCGGCGAACATCTGGTCATCGCCACCACACGCCCGGAACTGTTGCCGGCCTGCGTGGCGGTCATGGTACATCCCGATGACGCACGTTATGCCAAGTATGCGGGCAAACACGCGCTGACACCCCTGTTCGGCGTGCCCGTACCGATTATCATGGACGAGAGGGCCGATCCGGAAAAGGGCACGGGCGTCGTCATGGTCTGCACCTTCGGCGACCAGACGGACGTGGAGTGGTGGCAGCAGTACAACCTGCCGCTGCGGCAGGTTCTCGGCGCGGACGGCAAGTTGCTCCCCTTATCCTTCGGCCCGGCGGAGGGAGACGCCGGCGACTGGATCAGTACGAACCCAGACGCCGCGAACGAAGTCTATGGGCAGTTGGCCGGACTCCCGGCCAAAAAGGCACAGGAAAAAATCATCGAGATCGCGGAGGCTGCGGCAGGGGTCATCGACCGGCCGCGCCAGGAAATTATGCACGCCGTCAAGTTCTTTGAAAAGGGCTACCGCCCCCTCGAGCTGCTGCCCGCGCGACAGTGGTACGCCAAGATCCTCGACAAGAAAGACGCTCTTCAGGATCAAGGCCGGAAAATTCAATGGCATCCGGGATTCATGTCCAAGCGCTATGAGCACTGGGTGGACGGGTTGAACCTGGACTGGTGCCTGAGCCGCCAGCGCTTCTTCGGCGTGCCAATCCCGGTGTGGTATAAACTCGACGAAAATGGAAACTGTCTGTACGATCAGGTACTGGCGCCCGCGCCGGACGCGCTTCCTGTGGATCCCCTCGACGAAGCGCCGCCCGGATATGAAGAATCCCAGCGGGGCAAACCCCTTGGCTTTGCCGGGGACCCGGACGTATTCGACACCTGGGCGACCAGTTCGTTGACGCCACAGATTGCCAGCCGCTGGGTGGACAACCCGGAACGCCACAAGAGCGTGTTTCCCATGGACATCCGCCCCCAGAGCCATGAAATCATCCGCACCTGGGCGTTTTACACCATCGTCAAGGCTTACCTGCATGAACGGCAGATCCCCTGGCGGAACGTGGTCATCAGCGGTTGGATCCTTGACCCGGACCGCAAAAAAATGTCGAAAAGCCAAGGCAACGTGGTCACGCCGGAACCCCTTATCGACCAGTATGGCGCCGACAGCGTCCGCTACTGGGCCGCCCGGGCGCGACTGGGCGTGGACACGGCTTATGATGAACAAATCTTCAAGGTGGGGAAGAAACTCTGCACCAAACTGTTCAACGCCGCCAAATTCGCCATAGGCCGTTACGGAGACGTGGATGCCTCCGCATTGACCGCAGGAAACATCACGCAAGAACTGGACCGGGCGGTGATACAGGAAATGCGCCCGGTAATCGCCCGCGCCACCCGTGCCTTTGAAGAATTTGACTACGCGCAGGCGCTGAGTATTGCGGAAGATTTCTTCTGGCCGGTGTTCTGCGACAACTACCTGGAACTGGCCAAGCCGCGCACCTACGATGAATCCCTGACTCCGGAGCGTCTGTCCGCATGCGCCACGCTGCGGATGCTGCTGCGCGCGGTGGTGCGCCTGTTCGCTCCCTTTGTGCCCTATATCTGTGAAGAGATCTGGCAATGGAATTTTGCCGCCGATCCGGACATGCGGCCTTCGATACATCGAAGCCCCTGGCCATGCCCGGAGGAATTTGACGCCATTTCCGGACCGGCCGAGGCGAACACCTGGTCGGCCGCAGTCAAAATTGTGGAACAGGTGCGCCGTGCGAAAGCGGACGCCAACCTCAGCATGGCCGCCCCGGTAAAGCGCGTGGATATCGCCTGCGACCCGTCCTGGCACAAGGCGGTTCTAGCGGCGGGTGATGATATCCGGCGCACCCTGCGCATCGAGGACTGGACAGTTGCCGCCAATGTTCCGGTTGACGGCGATATACAGGCTGTCGCTGTCTTTGAACAGGCGCCCTGACCGGGAGTTTCCAACACATGACGCCGCAAAGCGCTTGATCGCCACGTCCCGTGTCGCCTATTTTCTGCGCAAAGTCGACGGAGTGGTATGCGCTCGCGCGTGGTTTGGCTGGGCCGCTCAAGGTCCTCCCGGACACGCCCACGGGGGAAGCATCGCCACCGTGCTGGATGAAACCATGGGGGTGGCCGTGTTGCACTCCGGTTACGTGGCCGTATTGGCTTCATTGACCGTGCAATACCGGGAGAAAGTGCCCCTCGGCACGGACACCGTAGTGAAGGCGGAGGTTTGCCGTACGGAAAGGCGCAAGATTTACACGCGCGCCGTCATGCGCTGCCATGAAGACGGCCGCCTTTTCGCGGAAGCGGAAGGCTTGTATGTCATGCAGAATCTGGAACAGCTCTGCGAAATGAAAGATCTGCCGGCATCCTTGCAGAAACCGGCAGAAACGTAATATCCAAAGCTGCCGTTGCCCGGGAAAAGCAACGGAGTGGCCCCGAAGTCTCGGGAAGTTTTATTTATTTAAGTTCTCTTCAGGAATAGGGCGCTTGATGCCCGTCTTGGTCAGTTCGAGCCTTCCCCAGGAGCCGTCGATCAGTTTGGGCTGGGTGAACTGGGTATTACACCAGTAACACTCGCCATTACTGTCCTTGGCCGCCGCCGCGACATTCAGATAGCGCGATGTATTCCCGTCCAGCCACCAGTCCTTGTCGATGATCACAATGCGGAGGATATTGCTCCACCCGGCATTCTCCAGCAAGGCGCGCATCTGCCCTTCCAGTTCCTTGTTGATCATGCCCGCCGGGGGCAGGGTGCCGGCGGCGTCGCTGGCCGATTTTACCTTCTCATGCAGATCGGCGTAAAAACTGAAATCGTTGCCTTCGATTTCCAGTTCGCCGACTGCGGGGTGTTCGCCGTAATTTCTGACAAAAAACTTTACCGTATGCTTTCCGGGCGGCAATTGGGCTAGATCGTAGGTGAAAGCAATGGGGCCTATTTTCCGGTTGCCTTTGCCCTCACCGTAGAGCATATCCGGATCCTTGTAAGCGGTCATCTTCTCCGGGTCCGGGGCGATGTCAAGGACCAGATAGTTCGAATCGATATACTGGGCTTTTTTCAAGGTAATGTACTGATAGTCCTCCTTGCCGTCCGCGCCCAGCCCCACCATGATGCCAAGTTCTGAAACGTCCCCGGCATCATACAGTTTTCTCCAGGTGGTGCCTATCTGAATCAGGCCGTAGATAGTATCACCCGCCTGAAAACTATTGGTCAGATTTGTCGGGGTTGCCGGGTCTATGGGCGATTTGGAGAATACGATCCTGTTGCCACCAGTGTTACCCGGCACAGCGGCCCCCGTGGTTTCACTTGCCGTTTCCTCGCCGGCCGGCGCGCTCCCGGAAGGTTGGGCGACGGCATCCACGACCTCTTTTGCCTTGTTCAAGGCGCCGCCCAGGTTCAATTTGACCGCGTAAACAGTCTGGCACGGCAGTAAAAGCGACAAGGCCAATACCGTGCAGAACATAATCTTAATGGAACGTACTGCCATCATAAGATCTCCCATGCGTTTGCCGGAAGCCGGAGATGCTTGCCACCATGTCACGTATCTCCCCGGCATAAAACCAGCGTATTGCCAAGACATTTCCTCTCTCCCCACGTCAAATCATGGCGCGGAAAGCATCCGTAATAACTATCCGAATAGAGCGCTCAGGATTTGCAGGTGCCGCTGAGGGACAACAGTACCGTAAGCGACATTCCAACAAGCAGCCAATCGCCAAGTGTCCGTTTAAGAAGCGCTTTGATCGCCGCGTCTTTTTCCGGGGCGCTGCAACAGCCGCAGGCTTCGTCTTCCCCTTCCTCTTCGCCTTCACCTTCTACAGGTGCTTCACCCTCGCCTTCGGCAACGATTTCGCCCTCGCCTTCGGCAACAACTTCGCCTTCACCTTCTTCGGGCGCTTCACCTTCACCTTCGGCAACGACTTCGCCTTCACCTTCAACAGCCGCTTCACCTTCACCCTCGGCCACGACTTCGCCTTCACCTTCGGCAGGCGCTTCGCCTTCTTCCGGTTCAGGTTCCGTCTCCAGACACAGGCTCCAGTTATTTAGCGTGCCGGTACTGCCTTCGACATCTGTCATGTACAACTGCCAGGTGCCGGTAATGGATTGGCCGTCAAAGGTTGAAAGATCATCTCCGGGAATGTAAGTATTGCGGAAAGGCGGGAAGCCAAGATGCACATCATAGGCGCCTTCATCATCCAACGCGGTGTTATTGAAATCCTGCCCGTTATTGTCCACTTGGCTGAACAGTCTGATCTTATCGCCGGACGGCGCCTGCAGATCCACCTCAAGGGCCGAGGTGCTGCTGCACGTAACGTCCAGCACCACATTTACATCCAAGATAAGGCCTTCGTCCTCAATTTCAAAGGAAGACATCACCGTATCGTTTTCCACAACGGCCAGGGGAAGCTGGGGGTCTGTGGCGTCATAACCGACACAATCATCGAATATCGGTTCGGAGACAATACACACGTTCCAGCTGTTCAACTGGCCCGTACTGCCGCCGCCAAGGTCGCTGATATACAGCTGCCAGGTGCCTTGGATACTTAGACCGTCAAACGAGGAAAGCGCCTGCTGAGGATAATAGACATCGCTGTACGGGGCAACTCCGGAATAGATGCTGTCGCCCGCCTCGTCATCGAGATGGGTCGACTCAAAATTCTCGCCATCGTTATCCAGTTCGTCAAAAAGAATGATCTTGGCCCCAGACGGCGCCTGCAGTTCCACTTTCAATGCCGAAGTGCTGTTACACTCGATATCCAGATACACATCCACATCAAGAATCCTGCCGTCATCTTCTATTTCAAAGTCGGACTCTATCGTTCCATCGCTGACCAAAGCCACCGGCAGATTAGCCTCAGCCGGTCGATAGCGAACGCAGTCACCTTTGACAACTGTGGCGGAAGCTTGTCCCACGACCAGGGAAACAAGGCACAAAACGATAACCACAATACTTTTTGCCTGTACTGTTACATTTTTCATTGAACAATGCTCCTTTTCGTTGGCTGCGTTGACGATCCTCGCTGTTGCTTCTTAACGTTATTCACTTATGATTCCGTTCACAGACTTTTCACCCTTGCGAAAAGAACATACACACACCGGCGGACCCAAAAACTACCAAAACCACGCTTAAACATCGTTCATAATAAGTGATTTTCAATTTAAATGCAACACAACTACTACTTTTTTTTAGATAACTTGATTTTTTCTAGACATTGACATAAAAATATATAGTCTACCACCCACCCACATAGTATTTGAGTTTGTTCATTTTCTGGCGTCTACTATATGCCTCCAAAACACATCAATATGGCCATAATGGTCTTTCCTTAGTGGCCCTTGGGGAATCCAGGCAAGAAAAGCCGCACATGATCTGTTAGAAACGTCCCTCTATCATGCCTGACAACAGAATACACCAAGTTCATTTCCTGATGACCGCAATTTCTTAAAATCGCCGCCTAGAAAATTATTGACAAAAGCATCGGATTTTGGTACACTTGCACCGTAATTTCATCGTATTGGAGACAGCTTTTACCGGAGGGTAAAGAAATGCGTATGCGCCACTATGTTATGGGCTGTGCCGGCTTCCTTGCCGTGGCAGTTCTTTTTGCCACCTTGTTCAGCATGCCCGTTCACGCCCAGTTGTACAATCCTGACGTGGACCTCCCGAAACCGACGGGAATGGAAAAAGCCCTGACAAAAATGGGACGGGGCATATCCAACATCCTCTTTGGCTGGGCCGAGATTCCCATGACCTTTGACAAGAATCTGAAAAAAGGGAAACCCCTCGGGTTCTTGGTCGGGGTAACCCCGGTACTGGGCGGCGCCCGCGCTGTGATGCGCACGGGTACCGGCGTGTTTGAGACAGTGACCTTCCCCTTCAGCGACCGTGACGTCAATTATAATGCGGTGCTGGAACCGGAATATCTGTTCTAAAAAAACACGAAACTCAGGCGGGACGCGACAACGTAAACCCGCATTTACAACGCAATTCAAATGCCGAAACATCATCCGATGTTTCGGCATTTTTTCTTAAGAAAGCACTGCAACCATTACGATTCAACAAGGCCGGGTGGAGCGGAACCATAGGGTGCCCCGTTCATTGCTACATAGGGCTGAAAAAATTGCGTGCACTTGGGGCATACATAAGGCCAAGCGGAACCCACCGTTAGAAATCAAAGGCGGGTTTCGCTTGGATCAATACATGTCACCAGCGAAATGCGCGTACCTTGTCCGCCTGTGACATAAACGTATGAATTTTTACGTACCGCTCCACCCGGCCTTGGTGCTTTAGGTGACCCTTCAGTTTCAGGGCCGCACCGTTTCCGAGAGGGCTTCCAAGAGTTCAATCCTGGTCGCGCGGAAACGTTCCACGTCCGTGTCGTACTTGTCAAAATCGAGCACATGTCTTGCGGCGAGTTCTTTGGCCTTATCCGGACACTCCCCGGCCAGCCTGCACAGCAGTTCATGGTCCGCCACGCCGTCCCGCATGGCTTCCCAGCGAATCGAGTCCAGGGGGCCGTCACTGCCGGGGTAGACAACCCAGGGATCACCCGCAGGCAGGTAGGGCGGTCCGCCGTGCGGGCGTGTAGTATGGGTGACAGGGTTGTCCTGCGTCCAATGGTTGTAACCCCAGTGCAGATACCCTGTGATGTTGTAAGCGAAATTGATCCAATGCAGCAGCCGGGTTTTGATCAGGGGCTGTTCAATGAAACGATTGGCATATTCCCCCTGGGGAAAGACGCAAGTGTAAAACCAGACTTCATCGCCCGCCGCCTGCCGTTCCCGGTAATGATCAAAACTCTCCTGCAGAAAGTTCAGCTGGGGCACCCATACGTCTATGGAACCAACCAGGTCTTTGAAGTGGTTGGCCTCAACAATCTTCAACTCAGGTGCGAACTCCCGCGCCAATGCGGCCAAGGCTCGGTAACTGTCGAGATTAACCGCTATAGGCTCATCGGCAAGGTGTTGCAGGTAGCAATCAAGCCAGCCTTGCTGCCGGAGGTGTTCCACCAGCGCCGGGAAAAAGCGGCTATAAAAGGCTTTCGCGGTTTCCGAATCCGGGGCGACCTGTTCTGACACCACAGCGCCGTCGCGGACGGTCCACGTAGAAACGCCGAACTGCGAGAGCCATCCGCCTGTCCGGCCGCCGATATGACCGCCCTCGATGCGACCGATAACCCCCTCTTCCTGGAAAATGCACACCCAACGGTCAAATCGGCTGAAATCATAACTGAGTTCCCCCGCTTCATCCACGCCGAAGTGAGTCAGGGCAAGGGGAGAAATCAGCGCCATATTCTGACGGTGTTCGGCCATATTGCGCGCGTAGCGACGCAGGAGCGCGTAGTATTCCTCGGATTCCGGTTCCGGGTTGATGTCCATGTGGGGCCAATGCATGGCGAACCAGTTCGTCACCCACAAACGGCTTTTATCCAACGTCACCGGATACACCATCAGACTGAGCGGCACCTCGAGAGTCGATTCATTATCACCCCGCCGCACCTGGATGTCCACCTGCGCGGTGTATTTGCCGGGAGCGGCGTCCAGGGGGATATTCACCGTGATCCAGACGGGTTGCGCGGCGCCCGCGGCCATGGGAATGACCTCCCGTTCAAGCAGAACATCGGGGTAGTCCGCGGGCGGCTGGCGCAGTTGGTCGGCGGAAGGCTTCTGCGTGGGCCGGTCCACATTTACATACCCCACGAAACGGACTTTGGCGGTTGCCGTCAGGAAAGCGCCGCTTTCATGGGTCCAGGAACTCATATTCAAAACGATGCTGTCCAAGGATGCCTTGGGTTTCAAGACCAGTTGAAAGGTCGCGCACTCACCACGGGCGACATGTTCATCCACGCCGGTGCTTGCGGCGGGCGTGGCATCCTGGAATACCTTGACCAGCGGGTCGACACACCAGACATCCAGCAAAGGCGTTTCTTCGGCAAAGCCGGCAGTCGCCCATCCCATAAGGAGAAGACAAAGGCACAAAACATGAGCTTTCATTGCATATTCCTTTTTTTTCAACCACGGAATTCACGGAAGGACACGGAAAGAATAGCATAAAGAAGACTATGGCAAAGTCTACGTTCAATAAACCGACTCACTGCTTCCAACACTGTTTTCTGTAACGCGGCAAGATGCCGCGTCTACATTTTCACCATGGATAAATCGCTTTAGCGATTTTCCTCTTTTGAAAGCTTCTTTTTCTGTGTGTTCCGTGAATTCCGTGGTTGGCAAAAAAAACATCGTGCTTACACACCCGGCAGCGCCTCCTTGAAGACATAAGTCAGCACGTCCTCAACCTGCTGTTCCTGCTGCGACGTCATGCGGCTCGGCACATTGATACCGACGGTGGTGATCAACGCCTCGTCCAAGCGCGGCAGGGCGCCGCGTTCATATCGGCAGGCGGTGTGGAAACTGTTTCTGTCGCACGCCCAGGGACACCCGTTGCTTATCGGCCATTTTTCGACCAGTGGCACGATGTTGTAGTACACGTGTACTTCAAAGTCATGAAGAAACCAGGGATGCAGCCCCCAGGGTTCCAGCGCCCTGGCAACCGCGCGGCCCCGCGCGATCTTTCCGGCTTCGTCCAGATCGGCCGGGGGTAGTTGGAAGAGGCAGTAGTAGCCGGTA
>Ga0209723_1002798_pt1 | contig 22462 bp, 16 predicted proteins | sample BiotimSIPDNA_2_FD_185750 | JGI IMG/M metagenome (GOLD analysis project Ga0209723, IMG submission 185750) | Anaerobic biogas reactor microbial communites from Washington, USA - Biogas_R2 time_0 SIP DNA (SPAdes) (version 2) | ecosystem: Engineered > Bioreactor > Anaerobic > Unclassified | place...
TGGTCAAACTCCAGAATGAAGCGGCTCCCCATAATCCCTTTGTCTTTATTCCAAATAGTCGCTGGGCACTCATACAGAAAAAGTGGGCAGAGTATCAAAAAGACAAGAAAGTCGATAAATGGCAGAACTGCCTATTGACGAACAACCTGCTCAGAAATTTCAAAGCCCATTGTCGTAAGGCCAGAATCATCACAGAGGACAAACTCACCATCCATTGTATGCGAAAGTCCTATGCTCAGAATCTGGCAAACAACAATATCCCGATAGCCACGCTCAAGAATCTGACAACCGACCATCGCGGGTACAGCTATAGCGGAGTTTTCTCTTGTGATAGCTGATATTTACACGAAATTAATCCGTTTATAACCTATTTAAGTTCCGGAGTACTCCAGGGAATCCATGTTTTGGTATCCAAATCAGTGAATTTTGATTGCAGAACTTCTGTGGGACCTGCATCCTCTTTACCCAGAAGGAATTTATCAAGATAGGCCTCAAGAACGGGGGTGTACTTCTGGCTCCAGGAGCAGTGGGCTACGTTATCTTCGGTTACACCGATACGGTCCGGGACACCCAATGCCCGATAAACTTCCCTTGCCGCAAGTGCATCAATACGAGCCGCCTCAGCGCCCATTCGCGCGACCTGAGTGCTCTCGATCATTAAAACGGCACGGGGTGCGATCATCGCGATTAATTCATGATGGTCAACAGGCAGCTTGCCAGGTTCTTTATTGAACTGACGCAGCGCTCGTGCATACCACGGGAAGTCCTCACTGCCTCCCTGAGCATGCAGGAGATTTTCAACTTCAACATTGTCCCGTTTTTCGAGCATGTCCGAATAACGCCAGGAAATCGTTCCGCCGCCGCCGGATTCGTGAGGGATGGTAAGCGCGATGCGCTCATCAAATGCGCCGGCATAAAGAGCCATCTTGCCCTGGAAGGAACAGCCGCTGACTGCCAGCCGCTTTGTGTCGATCTTGGCTTCCGGAAGGGCTTGCAGCGCATCAATGATACGGCTGACACCCCAGGCCCACCGTAACATATAGCCCGCTGTGGCACTGGGATAGAGCTTCATAAGGTGACCGGATTCATAATTGACGCCGCCAAATCCTGTCGGCGCCACTTGATCGCCTCTAAAGGTGATTGTGGCAATGCCTCGATCGCTGAAGAGGTTGCGAGGGAGACTCCCCGTGGGGCTGTTCATTCCAATGATGGCCGGAACCGGAGCATCCGGGGCGCCGGCGGGACGGGCGATAACGGCGCTCATTTCGAAGCTGTTGTCGCCTTCTCCCACAGTGATGCGGATCGTATTGCCATCGAGCTTTGCCTCGAACTTACTTGGTTTTCCCGGCTTTTCGCCAATGATATAGCGTTCGATCATTGCTTTGATTTCGGCACGGCGAACGCGCCACTCGTCGCGTGTGGTAATCCGGGTTCCATCGGCCTTCATAAATGGATCCGGAAGGAAGGGGATGGACTCAAGCTTGCTGAATTCAGGCAGTTGCGGCTTTGGAACATCAGCGCCGGTATCTTCAACTTCATAGACAAGGGACATTTTAGATGAAGACGGATTCGTATCTGTTTTTTTATCCCGTTCCTGTGTGAAAAATTCAATCATCTTTTCTGAATAGGGTGGCTGCCACATTCTGCCGTCTTCATGTTGGCCGCCTTCGACTATTAACAGTTCATTTTTCACTTTTTTCTCTGTAAGAGCTTCCTTGAGTACCGTGCTCTGACCGAGAGGTACCAACGCATCGCTGTCGCCATGTATAATAAGGAAGCTTGGATCGTTTTCATCGATATAGGTCAGAGGATTTGCAAAATCGCAGAGATCATGATTTTCCTGAATTGCCCCGCCGATAAGCGATGATTCCGGAGAACCTGCCCCATCGTGATCCATCCCTCCGGCGGTACGCTGAGAATTCATTTTATAAAACACCGTGGGACCAAACAGATCGATAACTGCATTAACATTGCTGCTTTCTTTTTCGTTGCCCCCGACGTTACCTTCAATATCAAGTGTTTTGCCGTTGATAGTATGTTCTTTCACTCCATTGCTTGTTCCCATTAAAGCGGCTAAATGGCCTCCTGATGAATCTCCCATCATACCGATAAATCGTGTATCCAATTTGTATTTCTGTGCATTGGCTCGTAAAAACCTTACCGCACCTTTTATATCATTAATCTGAGCGGGAAATTTTGCTTCACCGCTGGAACGGTGATTCACATTGACAAGTGCAAATCCTTCATCCAGAAAAAGTCCATTCCGGCCGGGCCCATTCCCTTTAACGTTATTGCTGAGCCATGCGCTTCCGCCAATTGATATGATTACAGGGAAAGGGGCGTCATTGGCATCTTTGGGAAGGTATATATCCATTTTATGGCCAATAATGTCGTCTCCGGCATAATCGACATTCGTCCATTTCTCACCTGCATTTGCACTTGCGGCCGTACCGCCCGGCATGCCGCCGCCAAATCCGCCTCCCCCGAATCCACCTCCCAAACCGCCTCCTATAACCAATGTAACAGGTAATAAAAGAGTAGAAAACTTGATGGATGTAACAATTAAAGTACGTTTTTTCATTTATGCAGACCCCAAAATTAAGATGTTGTTTGCTTATTATTTAACATAAGTGTTTCAAACGATCCCGGAGTAATACATAAAAACCATCTACCATGCCCACATACTATTACTATTTCCTGTAAAATCAATAACAACATTGTGTCATATTATGTAACATTTAAGCTATTTGAAGCAGTGAATTCTTTCAACTGAGATTTCCCATATAGACGGTTAAAAAACATAATTTCTCCTAACGACATCTACAATTTTACAAAAAACGCTACCGCAAGGTCAAGAAAAATCGATTCCATGACCAGTATTCCTCAAAATTCCGTAAATATACGGCTTTTCAAGCATCCGAACACTTACAGACATCGCTTTTTTGCAGACCCTGATTGCTCTGGCGTTCATAAAATCAGGTTTTTCGGTAATTTTTCTCATTAACCACATCCAATCGGTATTGGCTTCAAGCGTTTGATTTTTTCAAGGATTTCATAGAACAGCGATCTTGATACCAGCACCTCTGCCATTTGGAACGTTACATAACGAGCATGGCTGACGACCTTGGCTCCGATTTTGACCAGCTTTTCCCGCATGGTACGCAATGACCAGTCATTGATTGACTTTGGCAATGCCAGCCGCCGAAGGAAGTTGCCAATATTATACGCCATGCAGAACAGTTGTAGCCGAACCTGATTGTCATCAAAATCATGGCAGGATCGCCGTGTCCATTTTAGAGCATACTTACCTTCCTTGATCCATTGTTCTGCGGTTCCACGCTTGTTATAAAACTTCACGACATTGCTGTGTTTCCAGCGAAGGTTCGTCACGATAAATCCAACTCTGGGGAACAGTTCACCTTCGTGCCATTCAACCTTGGCAACAACTCGTCTGTCTCGTTCCCAACTGGTAGCTTGGTATCGAAAACTGTGATACTGGACAATCGGCTTTTTCGGGGGACGACCTACGGGGCGTGTCAAAAGATGTTCGATGTGGCTCTGGAGTATATTATTGCCCTTTAGCCGTATCGCATAGTAATAATCTTCTGCTTCCAGCAGACGGTAAATGTCAGGATTAGCAAAAGCCGCATCGCCACGGAAATAACGGGTAATCTCCTTGTCCTGATAACGTTTAATGATCGGTTCCAATACGCTTTTCCAATCGTCGCTGCTGTAGACATTGTCATTGCGAAGCAAGGCACGCTCTATATCACCAAATTGATTGAATACGAACAACGGGTGATAACAGGTATAACCGAAATGGCCGTTGTAGGCAGAACCTTCCTGTTTTCCAAAGGTCGGACTGTCCGAACTGTCCATGTCGAGGATGATCTCTTTGATAGATTTTCGCTGATGAACTTCATCAACCCATTGTCCCGGTTGATTGATCAGGACGTTGAGATTTTGTGCTGTGTGAGAATATCGGTTTCAAACCGTCCCATCTGGCTGACGGATGCGGCCGTTTTATCTTTGGCTCGTTCTCCGACAAGATGACGCATCGCGGGATTCACAGAGAGTTGTTCGGCATCGTTGGTGTCTTCATAACCTGCTAGACGACTGTAGACTGATTGACGCAGCAAAGCAGCAAGACTGTGCTGTGTGTTTTTGCCGATTCGATTGTCTGTCAGTTTACATGCTGTCATTTCTGTCAATCCAAATGCATCATCGATCTCTCGATACGCCAATAAACCAGCATCGCTGGTGACTTTCACGCCGTGAAATTCGAGCTTCAATTTGTTGTCAAAATTGACTCTCAGAGCATCCTTTTTGGCTTCACCCATTGGGTTCTCCAAATCTGAACACAAAAACTGTTGTAAACAGCATCCATAAGCCCTATACTATCAAAATCTTACTTTTTTGAACGGATTTAAATGGGAAATCCGGGCTTATTCAAAAAATGGAAAGGAACTTATAAGGATAATCGAGTAACTCGTTGATCCGAATGGTTTAATTTATTTACGACATACATAGTCTAACTTATAATGTATGTCGCAAGTCGAATATAAAAATACAGGATGAAGCTGTGATAACCATAATATTTATTTGTGGAGTTTATTAATCATGAAACATTTGACTTGTCGTTTAAGAGTTTTAGGTCTGGTTATTCTGATTATTTCCGGCATCACGTTCGGGCAGTCCGCATCTTTCGGAATTTCTGAGGCTGCTGCTCGGCATTGGACTGCCGATAACGGCAATGGAACCTATTCCAATCCTCTGTTCTATGGTGAATTTGAGGATCCGGATGTGATCCGTGTGGGGGATACGTATTATCTTGCCGGTACGACTATGCACATGAATCCGCCGGTGGAGATTCTCCGATCCAAGGACCTGGTGAATTGGGAGTTTGTAAGTTACTGCAGCGACAGACTTGACTTGGGACCTGCCTACAGACTTGAGCAGGGCAATATCTATGGCCGCGGCATCTGGGCTCCCTGCATCCGATATAACAATGGTACGTTCTATGTATTTACCAATGTCAATGGAGCCGGTTTGCAGGTCTTTCGTTCCAAATCCATCGAAGGTCCATGGGAACGCAACCAACTTCCGGGAAGGCATGACATGTCAGTCCTCTTCGACGATGACGGCAAGGTCTATATCATTTCCGGTGGCGGCGCTCCCTATCCCATCGAAGAGCTTGCTCCCGATCTCAGGTCCTTTGTCACCGATGCTCCCAAACGATCTTTGCCGGAGAGAATGGGCGAAGGCCACCACCTCTATAAGATCAATGGCAAATACGTTGATATCTCATGTGTACCCGGTGGTGCCGTAGACCAATATGTTGCCGTAGCGGATTCGATTGATGGACCCTGGAAGGTCACGAAGATGGTGGTCGGTGAATCGATGGGCGTGACCAACGCGGCACCGGCAAAGGCCAATGCCAATGATCGTGGACTCTGGATTCATCAGGGCGGCATGTGCGATACACCCTCGGGTCAATGGTGGAGTATCATTATGTCAGACCACGGCAGCGCCGGCCGCATGGTTAACTTAGTGCCCATCACCTGGGATGACGGTTTTCCGGTTATCGGCCTGCCCGGCAATTTGCGCAAGGCCCCTAATACGTGGATTAAACCGGATACGGGCTATGTACAAGCCCCGAAACCGACCTACATCTGGGATGAAAATTTTGATGACGGTACAATGAATCCGCAATGGCAATGGAACCATGTCCCCGATGATACGAAGTGGTCCCTGACAGAGAAGCCCGGCGTACTCCGCCTGCATTCGCTCCCGGCCGAAAACTTCTATAATGCCCGCAACAGCATTTGCCAACGGCCGCCCGGACCGGAATCCATCATGACCGTCGAAATGGACACGACCGGTATGGTCGCCGGAGACACGGCCGGTTTCGGTCTGGTGAGCACACCCTACGCCTGGATCGGTGTGGTAAAATCTGAAGAGGGAGTCAGTTTGCAAATGTTTACTGCGTCTGGGGGTGGACGCGGCGGACGGGGCGGACGCGGCGGGCGTAGTGGAGGTGCTGTACCGACCAATTTGCCGACAGCCAGTCCGGATACTCCTCCGTCAAAGCTCTGGCTTCGCATGCACTGTAATTTTGACACAGATCAGGTTGTGTTCAGTTGGAGTGCGGACGGCAGGGAATTTACACCTCTGGGCAATCCCTTTACTCCGGTCTTCCAGTTGACGACGTTCCAGGGTGTTCGTCCGGCCCTGTTCCACTACAACACGTCCGGCCAGCCGGGCGGCTATGCGGACTTTGACAATTACACGGTTGTTGAACCCCGTGCCCGGGGCATTGAGCGGGAAATCCCAATGGGTAAGACCATTGTCCTGACCAGCGGTGCAGATGGAAGTTACTTGGCGGCTGATCTCAATAATTCAGGTTTAATCAATATTGCTGTGACTGATATTGCCCCTGCCAACGCTAAATTCACAGTTGTCGATCTTGGATTAGGACGCGTAGCTCTTAAGGCGGCTAACGGAAAAGTTGTGTCCGTCGCAAGCCCGAAGAGTGTGATTCTCAAAGACCTTGGCGATGCCAAACCGAGCGACTCAGAGTCGTTCCAGTGGGTCAATCTCATGCGTGGCGATACAATGTTCATGACTTTAACGAACCATCAGTACCTGGCAACCAAACCCAATAATCCGGGCCTGGTTACTGCCGATGCAGTAGGTCCAAGCCCAGCCCGCAAGGGGGGTGCGTGTTTCAAGTGGAAAGTCGTCCAATAGCATGTTATTAAAAATAGTTTACTGTGAACTATTTAGTTCTTAAAGCAAACAGGATAATTTTTAAGGAGAATGGACATGAAAATGAAAATCGGTCTTTTGATACTGCTCACATTGGCATTTATGCTGCCTGTCGCCACCTTGCTGGTGGCCGCTCAGGCGGGGAGGACGGGTAATGTTTTGCCCAGGCCGGAAGGCCCCGGCGACATCTTTGCTGCCGGCGGTTGCCCCCTTGTGGCCGCGCACAGCACCACGCGAGCGCTGTACGCATCCTACAACGGTCCGCTCTATCAGGTTTTACGTCAGTCAGATGGTAAAACGCTGGATATCGGTGTCGTGCAGCCATCCCCCGGAGATGCAGGAGGATACGCAGACGCAGCGGCACAGGACGCTTTTTGCGCCGACACGTACTGCTGGATAACCACCATTTATGATCAGTCCGGTAAGAAAAATCACCTTATTCAAGCTCCACGCGGAGGATTCAGCGGCCCGGCGATGGGCGGATTTAACAACATTCCGCTGGCTGATTGGGCACCGATTACGATTATGGGTCACAAGGCCTACGGTGTGTTTATTGCACCGGGTATGGGACTGCGTCAGAATGATGCACACGGCACCGCAGTGGACGACCAGGCAGAAGGGCAGTACTGGGTGATTAGCGGTCATCACTACAACGGGGGCTGTTGCTACGACTACGGCAATGGTGAGACCGACAGCCGCGACGATGGCGACGGTACTATGGAAACCACCTATTTCGGTAACGCTACACCCTGGTATAAGGGACCTGCCCCGGGACCGTGGATTATGAGCGATCAGGAGAACAACCTGGTGGGTTGTGTAAACGAATCTCCAAACGATAAGAACTGTGAGGATTTGTCAATCGTCACCTGGCGTTTTGTGACTGCCACGATGGACGGCGAACCGCACCACTGGAGAACCATGGGCGGGGATGCACAGAAGGGCGACCTGAAGGTTGAGTTTGACGGGCCTCGCATCAAGAATCCCAATAACACCTATGATCCGATGCGCAAGCAGGGGGCTGTCCTCCTGGGCAACGGCGGAGATAACAGTAACGGCTCGCAGGGTACCTTCTATGAAGGCGCAATGACAGCCGCAGGCACTTTCCCGACAGAGGAACTGAATCAGAAGGTGCAGGCCAATATCGTTGCCGCCAAATACGATGTGCAGCGGTTGAGCATAGCCCCGGCTTCCGCGGCAGCAACCCCTCCGGGGCTCCAGACATTCGCACCCGGCTCTTCACAGGACACGACCGTGACGTTCACAAACACCACGGGTGCTCCAGTGACAAATGTCAAGTTAAGCATTTCCGCGCCCAGGGGATGGACTTCTGCGCTATCAGGTTCTGCCCAGACTTCAAAGACGTTCACTGAGCCCGTAGCGCCGGGTGCCGCCGTGAGTGCGACCTTCAAGGTCACATCAGGACCGGCGGCCTTCAATGGCGACCTGGCAGCCACTGTTTCGTGGACAAACTCGGGCGGTCAGACACAATCCGAGAAGATGGCCGAGAAGGTACGAAATATCAGCCCGATTAAGATTAACGAGTATGCAAACTCATTTATTGAACTGTACAACGCCGGCGACAGAGCTGTTGATATTTCCGGCTGGACATTGACACAGCATCCGACCCAGCAGCCCATTTTCTCTTCGGTTAAGGTTCCTTCCGGAACGAAGCTCAATGCTAAAGGCTTCTATGTGCTTGGCATGTCTAACTCTGGGTTGGTTGTTCCTGCGCAAAAGGGTGATACCACTCTCTATGTTCGAAGTGTTACAGGAATGAACGTCGGCGATACGATTGAGATCGGCACAGGCTCCGCCGTGGAAACCCGGAAGATTGCAAGCATCCAGACTCCATCAGTTACGGCGCCGGTTGGCGGCCGAGGTGGTTTCGGCGGCGGTCGAGGCGGCGGACCCGGCACGCCTACGACTGTTTGGCAACCTCTACCTGAAGGTCCGGTGATAACCATCCCGGCAGGTTCGACAAACATTCCTGTTACGAGTGTGAACGGTTTCGAGGTCGGCCATAAGATGGCGATTGGTTATGGCGCATCGTATCCGACTGTGGCGCAAGCGATTGAGAAGTACGAGGTCGTTACCATTACTGAAGTCGGCAAGCCCGGTACTCAGGCATGGACGGCGGTGGATGCCAATCCTGGCGACACCAACATCAAGGTGTCTTCAGTTGCCAACATTTCCCCCGGCGATAAGATCCGGTTGGGATATGATACTCTTGACCACGGTGTCGAGTGGGTGACGGTGACAAAAGTTGGTACACAATCAGCGTTTAATCCAAATTATCCCGAAAGATCTAACAACAGAGACGGGGGCACGGGACTGGACCTGGCCGAACCGCTCAAATACCATCACTCAGCCAACATGCCTTTCAACGTCAAGGGAACAGGTATCAGCTTCAGACCGGCAGCAAAGTTTGCCCACTCAAGCAATGAGCCGGTTCTTTCGCTGGGCACATCAATTACGCTCGACAAAGCCCTGGCAAACGATCACGAGATAAACGCAGCAGTGCGTAATGAAACGGTCACAACCGAAGGTTATCAGGGAAAACCAGACCAGTGGTTTGGCGGGCCTGCCCTGGCCAACGCCGGCAACATGGTGTTACGTGATGCGGCCGGCCTGGTTGCCGACAGTCTCAACTTTGGCGGTGTTATCGATCCATGGGCAGCCGAGGGGTATCAGGCCACTTCTCCGGGAAGCGGCTGCAGTGCTCCTGCACCGAGTGGCGGCGGATTTGGTGGACGAGGCGGCGCAGCGGGTACCGGTGCACCGGAGAGGAGCGCGGGCCGCTACCCGGATGGTGCTGACACAGACAGCAACTGTAATGATTTCCTGGTACAGTCCCCCGGCACCAGCTTATCGCTTGCTTCAGCCGAAGGTGTGAGAAATATCAAAGTTGCCAGCGTGTCAGGTTTATCTGCAGGCCAGACAATTACTATTGATAGTGGCGCTAACCGTGAGACCGCTGTCATTGCGACCGTTGGGACAGCAGGCGGCACTACGGTCAGCACGGCTACCGAAGCTGGCGCAACTGTTATCCCTGTAGCCAATGCGGCGGGTTTCAGCCCCGGTCAGTCCATTACTATTGACAGCGGTGCAAATCGTGAGACGGCGGTTGTTGGCTCCGTTTCCGGCGGCGGCCGCGGCGGCCGTGGTGGTTTTGGCAGCGGCAGAGGCGGCGCGGGTGTTGTTTCCGTCACCGTTACCTCCGCGCTGACAAAAGCCCACGCTGCGGGAGCAGAAGTATCAGGGAGCGGTATCACGTTTACCAGTGTATTGACCCGGGCCCATAACGGCGGGGCACAGGTTGGCAGCACTGGTACAACTCCCGGTGCACCCAATCAGTATGCCAGAGGCCCTCAGGGTGGACGCCGTGGAAACTAAATTAGACGTTATTCGTTTGAAACGTCTCTGAAGATGCAGATTAATGCTCCGCGGCATCACAGCCGCGGAGCATTCTGTTTCTTGTCGCAAGTATAACACGAAAGGTGCAGCCTTTGGTTCCTTATAAAGAAAGACATTGTTTTCATCGGTCCTGGCCTTGGTGGCGCTGGCTTTTGACGGGTTTAAGTACTCTGGGGCTGGTTTTAAGTGCTTTTCTGAGCTGGCATTACCTGGCGGGCGGATCGGTGATTGGCTGCAGTGTTGGAAGCCCGTGCGATCAGGTACTCACCAGCCGATGGTCGGCGATAGGGGGGGTATTGCCGGTCAGTGCTCTGGCCATGGGGGCGTACATGGCGATGCTGGCAGCCAGCCTTTTCGTTGGTCCGGCCGCGGAGGCATCGGTTCGACGGCTGGCCTGGGGTGCGATGCTGGTGATTGTCGGGGCAATCGCCGGAAGTGCCGTATGGTTTATGATATTGCAGAAATGGGTTATTGGGGCTTATTGCCCTTATTGTATGTCTGCGCACATTACAGGTCTGCTGCTGGCAGTTGTAGTTATCCGGCAATCGCTTATGCAATATGATGACAATCCAATCGATGCAGCAGCATCCATACACGATGTTTCTTCAAACCCGTCACAACGCCTTGTTGGTCAATTATCGGCAGTCGGCCTGCCTATTGCCGGTCTGGCCATGGCGGGTATCATGGCCGTCTGTCAGGTTGTTTGTATACCCCCAGCTGTTTATCAAGACGGTCAGTCTCAGGATAATCTGCCTGTTCTTGACCCTCACACCGTGCCGTTGATTGGTTTGGCGGATGCCCCCTATATCGTTTCACTGCTCTTTGACTATAATTGTTCTCATTGCCAGCAATTACATTTCATGCTCAACGAGGTGACGCGCCGCTACGGTGGTAAGCTGGCTTTTGCACTGTGTCCGACGCCGTTGAACAAGCAGTGTAATCCTTACATTGTCGGAGATGCTGATGAATTCAAGGATTCCTGTGAACTGGCTAAAATTGCACTGTCAGTGTGGCTGGCGGATCGCGAGGCGTTTACTGTATTTGAAAATTGGTTGTTTTCGTTTGAGACCGGAGATCGCTGGCATCCGCGAGGACTTGACGACGCAAAGATCAAAGTCGTCGAATTAATCGGGCAGGCGAAATTCGAAACTGCCCGGGCTGATCCATGGATCGACCGGTATATGCAGACTTCTACCCGAATTTACGGTGATACCATCAAGGGTGGCAACAGCGCTATCCCCAAACTGGTTTTCGGTTCACGCTGGGTCATTCCCCAACCGTATGATGCAGATGACCTTATTTTGATTCTTCAGGAAAGTCTGGGTTTGCCGAATCCTGAATTATAAGATACTAAAAATATATACAAGTCATCTTGTTAATAACTCAAACTGACCGATTTTAGGCCGCCAGGAGTTTTTCCAGGCGGCGGATAACAGATTTTTCATGGGTTACCTGAATCACATTTTGAACCTCCTGACGCCAGACAATCTGGTGCATCCGGGCTTTGAGTTGGCTGATCGGCGGCACAGACAGCATATCCTTGGTTTCGTTTTTGTCGCCTTGTACACGCTGGTCTTGCAGACCAACATGGGTCAGGCAGGCTTCATTTTTCTACCACGGATTATATTTTTGTAGGTGACTGCGCTATTTATTATTTGTCCATTGTGCGGGATCGAGCTTGTAATAGTTTTTGAATTCCTCGTAGAGCTGTGGACTGTGTTTGAGTAATTGGCACGGTTTTTCAAAGAATGCCTCGGTGGTAACAGCGAAGAATTCAGCGGGACTGGTCGCCCCATAAGAATCGAGAACCGAATGATGATGGTCGTAGAGGGTGTTGCAGAGTTTTTTATATTCAGCGCCGAGCACCTTGGCCCAGGTTTCGTATGAAGAAGAGCTATCTAAAAGCGGTGTGCCATTCACGACGCCGTCTTCCTGGTCGAGCTGATGAGCGAACTCATGGATGACGACATTTTGGCGGTGACGAACACTGCTAGCAGTGCGGGCTACACTGTCCCAGGCGATGACGACGGGGCCGTTGTGCCAGGATTCACCGAGCCGAATGTCTTTGCCTTCGAAAACGAAACCATTGTCATGGTGTTTGGTATCAACGACATAACTTTGTGGATAGACATAGATGCTATTGAGCCTCGGGTATAGTTTTGTCTGGCGGTTAAGCAGAAGCAGACAGGCATGGCCGGCAATGGTGATTTTAACCCGGTCGTTAATTTGTTGGCCGCGACAGCCAATAAATTGTTTTTCGGCAAGAAAGATACTGACTAAACCATGAAGCTGGTTCTGCAAGTCCAGCGGAAGGAGGCGGTAGAGGGGGATATTATCTTCGAGTAACCGTCGCCAATTTTCAGGGAAAGGTTGGAGTCGAAGAGCCCGGCGGCGCTTCATGCGGAGGATTCTTTTGGCCGCGACGGCGAAAATCAAAAGAACAAACACAGTCAATAGAATTTGCATTCAACAATCCCATTTCCATTTTTATTGTTTGCTTGTTCTTTCGTAAAATTCACATGAAATACACATTGGCCGAATGAACACCCCGGAGACCATTAGGAATTTTCCCGTACTAACCTCCGAACAGTTCAAACGCTACCAAATTTAACTTTAGCTCCATCTTACCAAATGACCTCCCTGTCTATCAATCAAAAACGGTGTTTCCCCACTCTTAAACACATTATTCCATCTCTGAGCAAAAGAATGGGCGAATACGTCGGCTCCTCGGTCTATGCCGAACTGAACCTAGCAAGAGGCATTGGAGGCGATTGTGAGAGTGGGTTAAACCAAGACGGTTTAGAGGGTTACTACAGACAATTTAAAGACCCACCGAGGCTTAAAACTGCATGATTAACAGAACAACAGACTCGGATTTACCTGTTTTTTAAAGACGAAAAACAGCACATATCTTATCTTGTTAGAAAATGGTGTACTGAAAGTTTTTTAGTTTTATAAGGCATATAAAGTTGGTAGTATGGTATCGGATAATAAAGAATGTTTTTAAATTCAGCATCTATGCATAAGATATCAAAATAGTAAACTAATTCAGCGACGACACCAACTTAAGCATTTTGATGAGAGAAAAAAACAGCATAATCTGAACATTTCATTTCAATCATGGAGAGGAGACGGACTATGTGTGCCAAAAATAAAAGATACCTTTTTTTAGCGGTGGTTATGTTTGTCATGGGGTTTCATCACTTTGCGGAGGGCCGGGTTATCTATGTTGACACAACTTGTAACGGAAGCGGGACAAGCTGGCCAGATGCGTACCAGACCATAGGACAGGCGATGACGGCCGCGACCGCAGACGACCAGATTTGGGTGGCCGACGGGACTTACAACGAGAATGTGGTATTTACAAGCGGTGTGGAGATGTATGGAGGATTTGCGGGCGGAGAAAGCAATCTTGGGGACAGGGACTATCATGTTCATTTGAGTATCATCAATGCCAATAACTCCGGAACCGCCGTGATAATGTACCTGGTGGATCCGGACACACGACTGGATGGATTTGTTGTCACAGGCGGCAATGATATCCATGGCGGCGGAATAGAAATCACGGCGTCCGGTGCCATAGTAACGAATAACATTATCAAGGGTAACTTAACCGACGGTATTGGCGCTGGCATATATTGTTTTGGATTTGACCCGGTCAATAACGCAGAAGCGGTGATAACCAACAATATCATCTCCGGAAATTTTGCGTATGCCGATGAAGGCAACGGCGGTGGGATCGGCTGTCACGGAGCTTCGCCTCTAATCGCCAATAACATCATCACACGTAACCTGTCCAGCCGCAACGGGGGCGGGATCGCGTGCTTTGCATCGGAAACGGATGCGATGGTGCTGTGTTCGTCGCCGGTTATCGAAAATAATTATATCCTGGCCAACACCACCAGTATTCTGGAAGGGCCGGCGGGCGTGAATATCGGCGGGGGCGGCATCTTCTGCACGGCGACGGACTTGTCGGGCTCGCCCATAACCGGCGCGGTGTGCGAGGCGCTGATTATCAATAATGTTGTCGGGGCCAATGGGGCCTGGAAAGGCGGCGGGATATGCGCGGTGGATTCGGTGGAGTTGGGTGTGACCATCATCAACAATACTATTGCGGCCAACAGCGGCTCCGGGATTTTCTGGAGCAATACCTCGCCGCTTATATTTAATAACCTGGTCGCCTATAACACGTGGGGCTTAGAGCAGTTCTATAACTTTTTCACCAATCCCATCATCGGAAATAACTGCGTTTACGGCAACACCGTCAAGGGGGCGGAGTCCAACTACAGGGATTTGGAGGATTTGACGGGAATGGACGGGAATATCTCGGCGGATCCGAAACTGGCAGGGTATGCATATGGAGAGTTCCATATTCAGCCGGGGTCGGCCTGCATTGACGCCGGCGACCCGAATACGGTGGGCATTGGTTGGACAGACATCGATAATCAAAGTCGAATCGCAGGAACAACCGTGGATATAGGAGCCGATGAATCGGACGGGACAACGTGGAATGTGGAGCAGAAAATTGTTTATGTCAACCCCAATGGTGATGACCTTAATGATGGCTTCAGTTGGCCGACCGCCAAAAAGACTGTGGCGGCCGGTATCAATACAGCGGCCTCGCACTATGGGGAGGTGTGGGTAGCGGCTGGAACCTACATCGAGTCGATTACACTGCCGGCGTTTGTCTTTCTATATGGAGGATTTGACGGGAATGAGACAGAAAGAGAACAGAGAAACTACCAGGCCAATCCCACTATCCTGGACTCTAACGGCCAGGGTACTGTCGTCAGTTGTATGAACGGCGGATACCTCGTGACACGGCTGGATGGATTTACGGTTCAAAACGGCGCCCCGCTGATACAGGATTTGAAGCTGATGAAGCGAGGCGGCGGTTTCTGGATGGTTTCATGCGGGCCGGTGATTTGCAATAATATCATCCAAAACAACGATGCTGATGACCCGATGTGGCCAGGCTTCCTGCTTGACGGGGGAGGAATCTACTGCTTCCACAGCTATCCGCACATCACAGACAACACCATCTCGAACAATAGGGTCAATGGATGGCCCGACGGCAAAGGCGGCGGGATTTACTCTCAGTGGTCCGTACCCAATATCAGCAGAAATATACTCACGAATAATGTTGCCCGTGCCGGTTCGGCTATATTTGCTGAAGTGAGCGAAGTTTTTGTGGAGGATAATATCATCAGCGACAATTCGGGGCTGTTTTTCTACGGTGCGGCCCAAGGGGCGGTGACCTTCTATATCTGTCAGGACTTCATCGTCAACAGGAATATCATCTCGGGTAATATCGCATCCAGCGGGGCGGGAATCTCCGCCTCAACGAGCGATCAGGGCCAGATTACCAATAACCTGATAATAAACAACAGGGCGTATGAACCGGCCAGCGGCAGCTACGGCATGGGCGGGGGAATTTATCTTGAGATTCCAACGGTAACGACCGGCACGACTTATATTACCAATAACACGATTTGCGGGAATCAGGCCAAAACAACCCTGTTTGAGGACTGGGGCGGGGGAATTGCCATCGCTCCCTTATCCGATGACCTTGTCATCGCCAATAATATCATCGCATTCAATTCATCGGGAATTTACAGCCAGTTGGATTCACCAGGGATACCGGCATTAGACTACAATTGCCTGTACAATCCAGGCGGCGATGAATATGGGAATCTAACGCCGGGGCCTAATGATGTTTCAGTTGATCCCCAGTTTGCGGACAGGACGGAGGGCAACTGGCGGCTTGGGCGTGGCTCGCCGTGCATCGACAATGGAGACAACCTGTCGATACCTGCGGATAAAATTCTGGACTTGAACGGGTGGGATCGCTTCATCGATGATTTGTGCACAATCGATGGGGGCCATGAGACTCCGCCGATCATAGACAGAGGGGCTTACGAGTATCTGCGAAGCGATATCGACAGCGGCGGTAGAGTGGATCTTGCTGATTTTGCATCACTAGCGCATCACTGGCTTAATGCCGAGTGCGGAGACTGCGATGGAGCAGACCTGACATGTGATGAAAATGTCAATCTGGATGATTTGAATGAACTGGCGAAATACTGGATGGCTGGTTCATAGCAAAATTGTTTTCACCACCTGCAGAATAACGGTGTCTGAATGATCAACAACCACAGAGACACAATGACAAAACCGGAAAATAAAATTTGAACGGTTCCGGTTCATGGGATGGACGCCCCTTTGAAATGTTAATACCAAAGGACGATTTCACGAATGAATGGTTCCCGCACGCTCGAGTCTTTGTAATAAGCTCCCGGTATGTCGGATAAAGAATTTATCACATAGAAGCCCGACCGACACTGGCACCCGCACCAACTCCGCCAAAACGCCGCGACGTTTCTGCGTAAAGAGTATGGGTTGGAAACCGCCCGTATTATCCTGTGGCACCGTTCGGCAGTGATTACGGAAGTCTATGCCGAACTGGACCGGCACAAGGCACTGGACGCGATTGTGCGGGTGGGGTAAGAAGAAAACAAATAGGGGAAGCGGGCGTTTGTTCCCTACTTCCCCTATTTCATTGTATTTTATCATGGACAGGTGCCCCAGATGGGTCGTGAGTTTGGCAGCGTCCAGTTGGTTGCGCCGTCATCAAATAAATCGGGTTCAGATGGAATTAAAGAAACACACCATTCGGACAGGTCCTGGTTGAACGCCGACGCACCGTAGAACATCCAAGCCATATCGGTGGCATTCGAGGTATTCCATCCGCCGATGTCCTGATTGAATGACGATGCATCGACAAACATCTCACTCAAGACGGTAACCTTGGAGGTATTCCATCCGCCGATGTCCTGATTGAATGACGATGCTTGGACAAACATACCGTACATGTCGGTAACATTCGATGTATCCCATCCGCCGATGTCCTGGTTGAACGCCGACGCACCGTAGAACATCCAACCCATATCGGTGACATTCGATGTATCCCAGCCGCCGATGTCCTGGTTGAACGACCAGGCTTGGGAGAGCATACCCCCCATGTTGGCAACCTTCGAGGTATCCCAGCCGCCGATGTCCTGGTTGAACCCCGACGCACCGTAGAACATCCAACCCATATCGGTGACATTCGATGTATCCCAGCCGCCGATGTCCTGGTTGAACGACCAGGCATGGGAGAGCATACCCTCCATGTTGGCAACCTTCGAGGTATCCCAGCCGCCGATATCCTGGTTGAATGACGATGCTTCGACAAACATACGGCACATGTCGGTAACATTCGAAGTATCCCATCTGCCGATATCTTGGTTGAACGACGAGGCACCCCCGAACATACCGTACATGTCGGTGACATTCGAGGTATCCCACTCGCCGATGTCACCGTTGAACGATGAGGCATAGCAGAACATAGAGGTCATGTTGGTGATAGCTTCAATACCGGCTGAGGTATTTGGTACTGACACAAGATTTGAGGCAAAATAAAATGCACACATCAAACTGGTGAATCCCAGCTGTCCCCAGTTATCGACGCTCACCAGCTTTTGGGCCTCAGAAAGCGCGCCGCCGTTGGAATAATTGTTGTATGCCGTCACGCTGCCGGTTACCGAGACTGTGTAAATGCCATCAACGCCGTAGTCATGCGTATGAGGACCGGGCGTGATGACGGCGGTGACGGTGCCGTCGCCCCAGTCAATAGTGGCATTAACTTGACCGGCCAAGGCCAGCGTCACTGTTGTGCCATTTGCGAGACTCGTGTTCCATTTCGTTACGAAAGCGTTGTCCGCACAGGATGGATGCGTCGGGTCCACATTGCAGTCCACCAGCCAGTTGGAGGCAAGGAGCGCAATATCCTGCAAGTCGACCCGGCAGTCATTGTTCAAGTCGCCCGCCAGCTCATAGTTGCACGAAGCGTAGTTTGCATAGGGGACAGCTAACACCGCCGCCAAAATCATTAAATTTTTCATCTTTCCTGCCCTTTCCTCTATCAACAAAAAAACCCACCATCGACAGTCCGTGCTGCCAGACCCGTGGGTTCACATTCACAACCTTAATTGTCTTGTTCTCATCTCTCCGCGTCCAATTAATTGTTGTCATTATACCAGAATCCATCGCCCACAATCAATAAAAGAAGAGGGAAATTGCCACTTTATGCCTAAATACCTGGTGTTCCGACCTTTTATTTGCAGGCCAGAGTCCACATTAAAGATAATATTTGGTGTGTATTTGACTTTGTTGCGGGAAAATGATTTGATTTTGGCACGGTGCGAGCGCCCCAAAAAACTGAAAAATAAGACTTGCGCGATTGGCGGTGTTGTGATAAAATCCACCCGTCAGTCGCCAGTGGTAACCACGGAAAGGAGTTACCATATTGCAACAGAAAAAATAGGTGTTTATCGCAGATGGCTCGAACCGGCCCCCAACGAAAACGGGGAGGCGGTTCCCCAAAGCAGCTGGCCAGTCAAGCGGCGGTATAGCTGGTCAGTGCGGTGGTTTGGAACAGATGGAAAACGCTACTCCAAAAGTTTCAGCACTCGCAAAGAAGCTGATCGGTTTGCTCGGCAACTTCAGCAAAAGGTTCTTGACGGCAAGCAGGACAAGCCCAAAGACATCACGCTGGGGCAGTTTCGCAAAGAACACCTGCAGCTTATGCGAGGCCAAGTGGCCTATGCCACGCTTAGGGGATCAGGACCGGGCCTTGCGGCTCTTTGAAAACTTTATAGGCTCATCTGTCAAGCTCACACAGATCAAGCCCAGCCAGGCCGAAGCTTTTGTGTCTGAACGGCTGGCTTCCGGAGTTGCTCCGACAACCGCGAATAAAGACATTCGTGCGCTCAAACAGATTTTTAATTTGGCGATTGAGCCAAGAGGCTATTTGGCCGAAAAGCAAAACCCTTTTGGTAAAATTAAGTTGCGTAAAACAACACCCAAGCCAATTCGATACATTTCTGTCGAAGAATATAGACATTTATTGGGTCATGCAGGTCATTTGTGGTGGCAAGTGTATATCTCTCTTGGTTATGTTTGCGGACTTCGAAAACGTGAGATTGAAAATTTGACTTGGGCGGACATTGATTTTGATCGGCATCTGGTTAGCCAGTCAGAAATGTGACTGACGCAAAAGTGACGCAGATCGCTCTTTTAGGATGTTTTTGCATAAAAGATGCTTGACAGAAATTAGCAGAAAGCCTTATTATGACTGAAGTCAAAAACTTATTAAGGGCCTGTAGCTCAGCGGTAGAGCAGGGGACTCATAATCCCTTGGTCCCAGGTTCGAATCCTGGTGGGCCCAATCAATAATCGCAGGGCAAGTTGTGCCTGAGTTCGCAGGCTTGCCGCGACGGGCAGGTGCGAAAGTATCGGCCGTCTTTGGCGTGTCGGGCGATAAGGCGGTCTTCCTTTTGTTTTTGCCGTTTGACTTTCAAAAAGAGGGCTTTGAGCGGTTCATTGCGAACATTCCCGACGTCAGCGGCTCGGCTGCTGCACAGTCCCATGCGTCCATCCGTCCACACCACGGGATTTTCTTCGACCGAGCAACGGCCTTCGCGGGCAGCCGTCATATACGCGAGTCCTAAAATCGCAGACAGCTTTTCGTAGAGGATTTGATAGTCGGCGGCGCTGACTGCAATCTGGTCGTAATTCCGGATCGCTTTGCCTTTGAAAACAGGGGTTTCCAGAAAGAAACCAATGTCTGCGTCTTTGCAGAATTTGGCCACGTTCGGGATACTCTGGACATTTAATTGTGTAATCAGGGTTTCCACTTTGACGCAGTCGGCACACCCGGCTCGTTGTTGGGCGTCCAGCAGGGCCTTCAGGCCGGATGGGATCTGCTGCGTTTGTTCCTGGCTTCCGGCGTTATAACGATACTCCACCCATCGATAGGCGTTGCGGCGGGCGACCATGCGGTCGAACACATCCGGATCGAGGCTGTAGAGCTTGAAAAAGGTCAGTACCTTTCGCGAAATCAGCGCATCGGCGACCGTTTGGTCTATAAGAGTGCCGTTGGTAAATACAATGACCGACATATCCAATTCGCGGATAAAATCAATCAATTCAAGCAGATGAGGGTACATCAGCGGTTCACCGCTGCCGCTGAGAGAGACCGCTCGAACACCCATTGCCTTGGCCTGACGGACGACGTTTTTTTGTTCTTCGAGGGTTAAAGCATTTTCCTTTTCGACGCCGGCGCCGGTGTAGCAGGTGATGCACGCCAGATTGCAGCGGTGCGTTACTTCCAGATAAAGAAACCTGGCTTTCGCTTTCTTCCGAATGCGTGTGTTAAAAAAGGCCTTAATCGCCCTAAACGGCGCTTTCAGTGAGATGGCCAGAGGGGTGTTTTGTCTCTTCACTCAGTCTTTCCTTTCGGAGCGTTCCAGTCCAGCGTTACCGTCCCAGCCTGAAGCTGTTGCATAAAGGCCCGCATCTTCAAGAACGCTCGGCATCGCCGTTTGAAAAATTTAACGGGATTCGGCGAATCGATACGTCGTGAAGTTTGCCAGTAATGACGAAAAAATTTCAGCAGGGTCATTGCGTCGCTTGATTCGGCATAATGCCCTGTTTCCAGGAATTCATTGATTTGTGAGAAAATCAGGGGATTAATGAAGGGGGCCTTGCCCAGCATCACAAAATCGCAGCCGGTTTGATTCATCATCGCGGCGGCATCCTGCGGCGTATCAACGCCTCCATTTCCCACCACGGGGACGGCAACGGCGTTTTTGACTTTTTCGATCCAGTCCCAATGCACCGGGCCATTGTACATCCCGGCAACGGTTCTGGCATGCACCATGATCGCCGCGGAGCCGGCGTCCTGGCAGCCTTTGGCCACCCGAAGCACATCTACATCCTCGCCCCCAACGCCGATGCGGATTTTCACCGTGACGGGGATTTTTACCGCTTTAACTACGGCCGCCGTCATTTGATTAATGATATCGGGACGGCCCAGAAGGCCTGAAGCTCCGTAATCGGCATTGACGAGGCTGCGGATTGGCCCGCTGAAATTCAAGTTGAGCAGGCTGGAGCGGTGTTCGATTTTTCGGGCCGCTTCGACCATATCGTCAATATTGCCGCCGAGAAGCTGCACGCAAACGGGTTTTTCTTCTTCGTTCGTGAATTCCTGACGGCCGAGTATCGTGATGAGGTTGTCGGTATCGCTTTCGGCAACGGCGCGGGCATCCACGACACCGACGCAGGTCATTGCGCACCCCCCGCGACGATAGGCCATTCGCAGCGACAGGCGGAGCATCCCTGCCATCGGGGCAAGGATCAGCCTGTTTTCGAGTTCAATATTACCTATCCGCGGTTTTGAACGCATCTGCTTACACCTGTCCTTCCTGGAGACCCAGTAGTTTCCGGCCCAGCAGTCGGTTGTATAACAGTTGTGTTTGTTCGACCGTTAGTCGAACATCCAGATGCTGTCGGATATGGGGGCGTGTGTTCGCGGCCAAATGCCGGTGATGGGTGGGATCGGAAAGCAGTTTTTCCATAGCCGACGCAATCGCGTCCGGATCCCTGCTGTCCAGCCGTATCGCATTGTGGCCGTCTATGACATGCATTTCGGAAAGTTTTGTGGCCAAGTCACCCCCCTCCGAACAGACTACCAGCGGCTCATAAGCCGTTTTGTCGAGCCGATGCAGAAGATTGAGCAGCTGTCGTTGGCTGCCGGAAATCCCACCGCCTCGTGCAATATACAAGATTTTTATCGGATTCATTTTTAATACGGCAGTACCAGGAAGATTTTTCGCTTTCGGCATTAACTATAACAGCAATCCGGGATTTTACAACTTAAACCCTCCAAAAAAATCCTCCCAAAGTTCGGTCCTTCAAATATGGAAAATCTCTATACAATGCCCTGAAGTTGGACATGCGACAAAGATATTCGCGTCAGGAGAACTGAATGGGTCTTAAAAGACTATACCGGACAATTCGGGATGCCGCATCGATACTGCGATTGACCAGCAGATGCCGGGGGTATGGGGTATCTACGGCTGTGGCTGCGGTCCGCCATCTGCGCGTCTGTCGCAGTCATCGCTTTGAGCCCGTCGAGGCGTTTCGATTGGGCATTTTCAGCCGGGAATTCAATTTCCGACGATTGGATGATTTTGGGAGTCAAAAAAACACCACAAAACTTCAGAATTCACTCAACCCGTCGGCACTGTCCCCGCTGTTTAAAAACAAAGCTGATCAGCGACAATAATTCTTACCTTTAGCGACAAATAAAGATTCCGGACATTAGCAAAAGACAATAGACTATCAGAATTTCCTTAAGTTAGGAGATTTCTGATGGTTACGGATCAACAGGTAAGGA
>Ga0209723_1002801_pt1 | contig 22444 bp, 17 predicted proteins | sample BiotimSIPDNA_2_FD_185750 | JGI IMG/M metagenome (GOLD analysis project Ga0209723, IMG submission 185750) | Anaerobic biogas reactor microbial communites from Washington, USA - Biogas_R2 time_0 SIP DNA (SPAdes) (version 2) | ecosystem: Engineered > Bioreactor > Anaerobic > Unclassified | place...
AGCAGGCTCTGCTCCTGCAGGACAAGAACATCGCATTTGTTGTTTTTCAGATATTCGGCGATGCGCGCGGCTTGCTCGTCATCAGGGTTCAGCCCGATGCGGTCATCGGTAAGATTATTATATAGCCGTCTGCCGCCGGCGGTTATAGATTCTATGTTGAGTTTATAATCTGCCGTTTTATTTGTGCTGTCAAGCTCCCACAGCCTATGCACAAGCCCGGGGAGGTTGTTGCAATATGTGTAGCTGTTTCCGATAAAAAGAATATTCATGTATGATAAAAAGCCTCATTGATACTCCGATATACTGTATTTCAGATTATCGGAAGTGTCGTCAAATCATGTGTCTGATTCCTCTGCAAGTTTACACACCGCCGGTACAAGGAACATATATTGCGTAATGCGACGATCCGCCGCCCGGCATCAAGTCTTATAACTATGTCGGTTTCGTTCATGTGATTTGCCTCCGCATATATGTGAGCCGGTGAGTTCTTTGTTTTAAATATCCGCCCTGGGGAAGTAGGTTATTCTCAGCGCCGTGCAGCCGTAGGGTATCAGCTCAAGCGGCTTTTTGCCGGTGACCTTGACCCGCTTGCCGTAGCACTCCTTTGCCTGATGGACAAAGAATTTCGCATATGCCCAGGGGGCGCGGTAGCCATCCAGCGTCAGCCGCACCGGCGGGTTTTCCCAGACATATCCATCGGGTTCCAGTTCCTCGTATTTTACCGTCGCCGCCGCCGTATTGAAGTCAAGCGCCGTGAGACGGGGTTCAATATCCTTGGGGAAGACACTGTACCAGGTCCAGCCCTCGGGCAGCGGAGTCCGTGCATAGCCGTTGCCGACAGCCTTCCAGTTCTCACCCGGCGACAGAACATAGACCAGAGGACCGCATCTGAGAGCAAGGGGCTGTTTGTCGCCGCCGTCGCAGTCGTCTATCTCCACAACCTCCGGCTCCATACCGAAATTGAGCACTATCTCGTCGCCCGCCGCCCAGACACGCTCTTCGCGGACGCTTATTGGGGCGCCGTTCAGCTTCATGCAGCTGTCGGTGCTCCATCCGGGTATTTTGAAGGCTATGGATTTCTTCTCGCCCGGCGCCTTGTGAATTTTTATCTTCACCTCGCCGCGGAATGGGTAGAGAGTGTCAACCGTAAGCGCCCAGTCCCCAGAGTTCAGTTCACAGGGACCGTACATATCGAAGGTGAGGTTTCCCCTGCCGTCGTGGAGGATCATATGCCGCACATAGTCGGGTATGACATGCACCGAATACACAGGGCAGCAGGAGGTGGGCACACATGGCGCGTACATATTAGCCCAGATGTGGGAGCTTGTGGACGCTTCGGAGCATTCCAGCTGATTGGGTATGGTCATGTAGGCTATAGCCCGCTCGTCCTTCTTTCTCGCGCCCTGGGCGGCGTTGAAGACCATCTCCTCCCAGTAATCGCCGTATTCACCATCCTGCCAGTCCAGTTGGCTGTACATGGCGTAAGCATAGCCGTATACCGCGAAGCTGCAGGTCTCCGCCTCGCCCACCATGCTCACCGGACTGAGCCATTCATCGTTGCCTATGGGTGCGCCCGACAGCTGCATGGAGTAACGGCGCAGCTTCATGAGACCGTGCCTCGCCGCCTCGAGATAGCGCTTATCGCCGGTGGCGCCGTATAGTGCCAGCGGCCGCCTGAGCGCGGTGCCGTAGTTTACCGTGTGGTCGGAATTATACACCCATTCATCCGATTCCAGAGATTCCGTTGAGGTGAGATAGGTGTTGTCGGCGGTCATGAAGGTGTCGTAATTTTTTGAGAATTCAAGCAAGCGCTCATCGCCGTTTTTTGCGTAGCAGTAGAGCATGACCTCGGTTATGGCGTTTCCGGCGTAGGCGGTCTTATGGTCGCGCCAGTTGCGGCAGAACCACAGCATACATTCATTCACCGCATCGAACACATCTTCCCTGCCCGTCGCGTCGTAATACGCCAGCATGGCGCGCATGCCGCAGGCGGTACCCCAGGCGTTATAGTCATGGAACCGGTCATCGGTCTTGGCGTAGGCGCCCATGTAGCCGTCCTCCTCGCGGGCGGCAAGCACGGCGTTTACCCAATTCTCCGCCTTCTTCTTAAGCCCTTCGTCGTCAAGGGTAAATGCCAGCACGATGAGCCCGTACCAGTAGTTGCCGGAGATCTCCGCGCCCCAGCCGGGTCCGCCCCAGTTGGTCTCGGTGCGGCGCTCGGTGTAGGGGGTATACATCATCAGCGGCTCGAGTTCGTCAAGGTGGCCGCCTATGCCGTCGCGGTTCCTCTCAAGCTGTTCTTTTGTCCATCCCGAAGCGGTAAGCTCGCCCAGCCCGAAGGGGTAAAGCTTAGAATATTTCATTCCGGTTTTCATGGTTGGTTCCTCCTGTTCGTGTCAGCTGTCGCTGTTTATGGCAGTGCGGAGCGGCAATAGTAATAATTGCGGAAAACAAAGCAGATATGACTATTTTCTTGCTCATACCATATCATCCCGTAAACAGCCATCACTCCGGCGCAAGCGCGCCGGAGTGATATGTCGGCGCAGTTACGCCAGCTTACTCTTGTAGGTCTCGATGGCGGTATCGATTTCCTTCTGGATTATTTCGGTGTTGGCTGCGAAGAATGAGGCAAGGTCTGTCTGATTCCTGTCGACCATTGTGATAAGCTTGGTATGCAGCGAATCAAGGCAGAGGGGATGGAAGAACGAGAGGGAGTTGAAGATAAGGTCGAGCATCTTCTCGGAGGCGTTGTCGCGGGTGACCTTGCCCATGAGCAGCACATCGTAGAATGCCACCGCCACCGTGCCAATCGACTCGTACGCCAGCGCTTCCATAATGACGCCGGTGCGCTCAAGGTCGGTTGAGGTAATCGGAACGCACATGAAGTAGGGGTTGCCCGCCAGTGACATATACTCTTCCTGCGCCTCGTCGTATTTCGGCGGCGGGATAATGCCGAAGTCGGTTTCCATGGTGCGAAGATGCTTGCAGTTGGCGAGACATTCAATGTAGAACAGGGCGTAGTCGGAGAGGAAGGCATCAACGTCGCCGTGGGTAGCTGCATCGCCAAGGGGGTTCTTTGCGCCGGGGGTGTCGTTTAATACCGAGGCAAGTTTCGCGAACTTGGTATGATATTCCTCGTTGTCAAGGTTGAAGAAGGGCAGATCGTCGGCGTCCTTTGAGAGGGATGCCTTGGCGTCGATGCCGGCTAAGAAAGTCTGACCGTTCATGCCTTCGTAGGAGGTATAGCCATAACGGTCGCCGGCGTTCCATTTGCCGTCGCCGTTCAGGTCTGCCGCAACCGCCGAACACATCCCGCCGAAAGCGTCGATTGTCCACTTGCCTTCGTCCACCATGCCGTATATATCGCCAAGTTTGAAGTCGGACATCAGCTTCTTGTTGAAGAAGAGGGTACGCGCGCCGTCGTAGTGGGTGGTGTCGAAGGTACTGACGGCGAAGTAGACATGATGGTTAATGGACAGGTCCCTGATGGAGTTCTGTACCCACCAGGGTTTGTCGACATCCACATAAGGAATGTCATCGTAATCAACCGACAGCGCAGCCAGTGCCGTGGCAAATGCGTCGGCCATAATCATAAGCGAAATGTCGAAGGCGTTGTCGTCGGCAAGTATCGACTTATGAACATCCGACTTTGCCGATTTGGAGGAAATTTCGCTTATCTTGACACCGTATTTATCCTCCACATTCATATTGCGGCGGAAGATGGAGTCAACAAGGGTGTCACCCGTCTCAGCTTCGGCTGTGACCTTGAATATGGTCATCCAGGTCGACGTATTGCCGTTAAGGAGACGGAACTCATATCCATTGTAGTTAACATCGGGGAGGTCGGGTTTCAGCTCGGAATCCGTTGATTCAGCTGCATTGTCTGCGCCGGCGCCGTTGCCTGCCGTAGTGTCGGAGGTCTTACCCGAACCTCCGCCGCAGGCGGAAAATGACGCCAGACAGATGCTTAGAAGGAGAAGCACGGAAAGGATCTTTGCTTGGATGCTGTGTGTTTTCATGTTAACCTCTCTTAAATATATAATAATTTTTAGGGTACCTACTCATAGAAGTTGCGGGTCAGCACTTCCTGCTGCCATTCGGGGGAGAGGGAGGTGAAACGCGCCGAGAAGCCGCAAACCCTGACTATAAGGTGCCGCCATTCCTTGGGCTTCTTCTGAGCGGCAAGCAGCTGTTCTCTTGACACACAGTTGAGCTGCAGCGACATGAGCGCCGTTTTTGCAGCTGCGCGCAGGAAAGCTTCGCAGGCATCAAGCGTCATGCGTCCTCCTTCGGCGGGCGGGAGGATTATATTCACCACAGAGTTGCCCGCCATGCGCTTGCCGTCGAGACAGGCAAGGCTGTTTATTACCGATGTGACGCTCTTGATCTCGTGGAGCCGGGAGGGGGTCAGTCCCTGGCAGATGTAATCGCCCGAATGTCTGCCGTCGGGTGTGGCAAGGGTTTTCTCGCCCCAGAAGCGAATTTCGGTATAGGTGAGATGTCCCATCTGTGTGCGTCCGCCCCATATGGTGGGAACCTGTTCGCAGACAAGAGCGTATAGGTCGTCGTCAAAGCGGGAGGCTAATTCACGGCATTCTTCGTTGCCGTCGCCCCAGCAGGGGCTGTGGGTTGCTGCTATTCGCAATTCCTCTGCGCCTTCGCCCTGCCAATTGTTCCGCACCGCGCCAAGCAGTTCGGCGAAGGTACAGCGCTTGTCCTCGAAGCACAGTTTCTTTATAGCGAGAAGTGAATCGATGATATTCGGGAAGCCCACCAGCAGGAATTCGTTGTCGTTATATTTGCAGCCGCCGGCGGTATAGTCGCGGCGCTTGTCAAGACAGCTTTCCAGCGGCGCCGAGAATATGGGCAGCGGGTCGACTTTGCTCCATGTGCCCTTGCCCTTCAGCATGATATCCGATCGGGCGGCGAAGAGCTTGCGGCAGTTGCCTATGAGTTTTGCATATATGCCCTCGAAGTCCTCGCTGCCGTCCAGCGTCTCGAAGTTTATGCCTGTGGCGGCGATACGCTCGGTAAGACCGTGCACAGACAGCTCAAAGGGACGGAGGATATTGACATAGCTGCCGCCGTCCGGCTTGTCGCAGCCGTGGCTTAGAGTGCCCCAGCAGCCGGTGACAAGATAGTCACGGGCTTCCTCGGGCGTGCGTCCGTAGTGCTCGAAAGCGGCGACGGTGGTTTCGTCATTCTGATAGAGTATGGAGGAGGTGCCGTTTATCACGTCAAGATTAGCGGCGTCCAGATAGTCTTTCGGCGAATCTGATGAGAAGCGGCAGGTGATTTTCGGGAAGATTATCTTCTCCTCCCGGGTGGCGCGCAGGAACATTTCGGTGAGGTCGTTCCAAACAGGCTTGCCTTCCGCGTCGCAGCCGCCCAGGGTGTAGGTGTTTTCAAGCTCGTGGTCGGCGTAGCCCACCATTTTCATGTCGTGGTCGTAATGGCAGTCAAAGGTCAGAAGGAAGCGGGTTATCAGGTCATACGCCTCCTCTTTCGTCAGCCGTCCCGCGACAATATCCGCTTCGTAGAAGGGGAGCAGATCCGCATCCGGCCGTCCGAAGGTGTTAAAGCCCACACCCTCCAGCGCTCCTACAGCCACACGCAGCAGCGCCATCATATTCAGCGCTTCGTAGAAGGTTCTCGGAGCCTCCCATGGGGCATGAGCCGCGCTGTCGGCGATTCGAAGCAGGTATTCCCGCTCTCTGCCATTCGCTCCTGCGTTTAGCCTTGACAGGGCGGCAGAGGCGAACTTGTCGCATATCCGGCGCAGTGCGAGCAGTCCTTCGGCTGTAGCTGTCAGATAATCCCGCTCGGTCTCGTCGGCGCCATCAAGCTGAGCCAGCGCCTTTTCATACAGCCCGCGCAGTCCCGACTTATAAAGCGGTTTGTAGTTGAAGCAGAAGTGCTGATTTGTGTCGGCGTAAACGCCGCATATGAGATACAGCTGTTCCCTGCCCTGCCGGTGTCTTAAATCAGCCAACGCCGACCCGGCGTCGATAAACAGGTGGGCGTTGCGCCAGTGGGTCCAGCCGCCGGCGTGGCGCGTGCCGCGGAAATCGCGTGCGCCGTCGCAGTGGGCGCCCATTGTGCCCGTCTCGTAGTAGAAGGGATTTTCAGCGAAGAGAACGGGCGTAATCTCCTCGGATATCATCCTATACTGCAGAGCCTTCATTCGGCAGGCGCTCATGCCGGGTTCGTACTCGGCATCCATCATTGGCAGAAGGCGCTGACAAAAAGCCTCCGCCCTATCGTTAGCCGTTTCGTAGTAAGCGGTCAGTTCCTCCCGCAAAGCTTTGTATTTGTCGTTCATCTTTTCCTCCGCTTTCGGTTTCAGGTGTCTGCCCGGGTAGTTGTCTGTCTGTTTTTGTTTTTTCATTTTACCACATACCGCCGTCTCTGTAAAGCGGGAATATCAAAATTTTGCAGCTTTACCGCCGATTTTCGTAAATATTCCTGCCGCTGCTCTTGACATTTTTCTGTTTCGGTGATATACTGTTCAGGCATTTTCGGACAGGGATGAAGCGAGTAGCGCGGGAAGCAGCTAACAGAGAGCCGCCGCAGGTGAGAGGGCGGCAGTGTGCGCCGTGTGAAAAACACTTCGGAGTCCGCGGAAGAACGCCGCTGCCATGTGCCGTTTGGGGAAATATGCCCCCGTGCGGTATGAAAATGGCAGGGTCAGTAGAACCGCATGCAGACGGCAGACAGTTCTGTACGTGCAACGAGAGGGTCGGAGACGGCCAATTTGGGTGGTATCGCGGAAGCGCTGCGTAAGCTTTCGTCCCATGTAAGGACGGAGGCTTTTTCTGTTTTTCGGAGAAACTCCTTCCGCCCTACGACTACGACGCGCCTAACCTTACACAATGACAAAAAACACACACGACAGATATTCGGAGGAAAGAAAAATGCTCAGAACTCACACCTGTAACGAGCTTAACACAAATCACATCGGACAGCAGGTCACCCTTGCCGGATGGATAGACACCGTACGCGACCACGGCGGCGTGCTTTTCGTCGACCTGCGCGATCATTACGGAATAACCCAGATAGTTATTTCGGACGACAGCATGATAGCCGGCATGCCTAAGGAAACCGTTGTCTCGGTCGAGGGCGAGGTTACCCTGCGCGACGAGGAAACTGTTAACGACAAGCTGAACACCGGTCGCGTTGAAGTGCGTGCCGCGAAAATCGAGGTGCTGGGTCCCTGCCGCTCGGGTCTGCCCTTTGAGATCGGTTCATCTACGCTTACCAGGGAGGATATCCGTCTCAGATACCGCTATCTTGACCTGAGAAACCGTCATATCCACGACAATATCGTGCTCCGCTCGAAGGTATTGAGCTATCTCAGAAATCAGATGGAGCAGCTGGGCTTTTTGGAGGTTCAGACTCCTATACTCACCGCCTCATCTCCCGAGGGCGCCCGGGACTATCTCGTTCCCAGCCGCAAGCACAAGGGGAAGTTCTACGCCCTGCCCCAGGCTCCTCAGCAGTTCAAGCAGCTGCTCATGGTGTCGGGCTTCGACCGCTACTTCCAGATAGCACCCTGTTTCCGCGACGAGGACGCCCGCCAGGATCGCTCGCCCGGCGAGTTCTATCAGTTAGACTTTGAGATGGCTTTCGCCGACCAGGAGGATGTGTTCGGAGTGGCCGAGACGGTGGTTTATAACACCTTCACCCATTTCACCGACAAGAAGGTCTCAAAGCCCCCCTTCACCCGCATCACCTTCAACGACGCCATGATAAAATACGGCTCCGACAAGCCCGACCTGCGCAATCCTCTCATTATCAAGGACCTGACAGCTTTCTTTGCCGATAACGAGTTCCTCACTATAAACGGCAGAACCGTTCCATTCAAGGACAAGCCGGTTCGCGGCATCGTGGCAAACTATCTCGTCAAGAAGGACGGCGACGGCGACGGCAAGAAGGCATTTGAGAAGGCTATCGATGCCTACTCCCGCAGCATCGGCATGAAGTTCGGCATCGGATACATCACCCTTGAAGACGGCGAATACAAGGGACCAATCGCCAAATTCCTCACCGACGGACAGAAGGCTGAACTCAGCGAGCTGGTCGGAATCAAGGAGGGCGAATCGCTCTTCTTCATAAGCGACGCGGCGTCGGTCATCAACCGCCTTGCCGGCGAGATGCGCACCTGGATAGCGAGAGAGCTGGGACTCATTAAGGAGGACTCTTTCGAGTTCTGCTTCATCGTGGACTTCCCCATGTACGAGCTGAACCCCGAGACAAACAAGATCGACTTCACCCACAACCCCTTCTCCATGCCTCAGGGCGGTCTCGAGGCTCTCGAGACCAAGGATCCTCTCGAGATTTTCGCCTATCAGTACGACATTGTCTGCAACGGCGTGGAACTCTCCTCGGGCGCCGTCCGCAACCACAACCCCGACATTATGATAAAGGCTTTTGAGATTGCCGGCTACGACGAAGAAGTGCTCCGCACCAAGTTCGGCGCTCTTTACAACGCCTTTGCTTTCGGCGCGCCGCCTCACGCGGGCATGGCTCCCGGCATAGACCGCATGATTATGCTCATCGCCGGCGAGGAGACCATTCGCGACGTCATAGCCTTCCCGCTGAACGGAAACGCGCAGGACCTTATGATGGGCGCACCGAGCGAGGTCACCGAACTGCAGCTCCGCGAAGTCCACATAAAGGTCAGAGACTGACGGAGGAAATTAAATTGACACTTGGTTATTTAATAAGTTTAGAACAGATTAACCAGCTCAGCCTGACCGACAGGCAGAGGGAAGAAATAATCGCCTTCTTCGCCGCCCGGGATGCTGAGCTTGAACGGCTTTACCGTTTCGACACCGCCGATACCGAGCGCATGGTTCACGTTATGCCTATTATGACCGTTGTCCGTGAGGACAAGGCGGTTCAGCTCTTCACCCGCGAGGCGCTTCAGGCAGCCGCTCCCGAAACCGACGAGGGCTACTGGTGCGTTCCCCGCGTCCTCGAATGAGCGCAAAAAAGGATCAAATTTATATGAAACTATATATATCCGAAAACCCGGCTGCGAAATCGGCTGACATCTCCCGCAGGATAGCGGCGGATGACATGATTCTCACATCTTCGCTGCCCACCACCGCCGGCTCCAGAATGCTAAAGGGCTATATGAGCCTGTTCGGCGCCGAGGTGCTGACCCGTCTCGATAATGCCGGCTTTACCCTTGCCGGCAAGGCAAATGTGGGCGAGTTCGCCGTGGATTTGCTTGGCGAAACCTCCTATTTCGGCGCGGTTGAAACTGACGGGAAGCTCTCAAATGCGGCCGCAGAGCTGCTTAAAGCCGGTGAGGTTTCCGCAGTCATAACCCTTGACGTAAACGGTTATCCCCGCCGCGCCGCCGCACAGAACGGTCTGATATCGTTAAAACCCACCTACGGCACCGTCTCGCGCTTCGGGGTGATTCCCGCGGCCTGCTCGGGGGACACCGTGAGCATTATGGCGAATGACACCGCCGCCGTCTCGGAAATTTTCGCGGTCATCGCCGGTCACGACGACAAGGACGGCACCTCCCACCCCGAAGCGGTGTGCGAGACTGCAAAGACTGCCGCCGTTCCGATAAAGCGCATCGCCCTCCCGGTCAATCTGACCGAGGGCACAAACGAGGATGTGAAGGGGAAACTTGCCGCGTTCACTGCGTCCGCCGAGGCTGCCGGGATCGAAGTCGTCAAGGTCGAGAGCGATATTATTGCCGTCTCAAACATCGCCTGGAACATACTCATGAGCGCCGAGGTCTGCAACAACGTCTCCCGCTATGACGGCGTGAAGTACGGCTACCGCGCCGAGAATTTTTCCGGCATCGACGAACTCTACACCAACAGCCGCACCGAGGCATTCGGCGAGCTCATCAAGTCGGTTATAATTTTCGGCTCCGAGACACTCTCTGCCGACAAATACAATAAGCAGTATGACAAGGCGCTGCGAATACGCCGTCTCATTGTCGAGGCTTTCGCCGAACTGTTTAGCGAATACGATGCGGTTCTCCTGCCCGCCTGTTCGGCTCTAAGCTACGGCGAGGAGATACGCGCCGACAAATACGCCGTTTATACCGAGAACCGATTCACCGCTCCCGCGTCGATAACCGGTCTGCCGGCTGTGGTCTGCGGCTCGGTTCAGCTGATAGGCAGAGCCTTTTCGGACGGCTCACTGCTTGCCGCGGCGGCAAAAATCACCGAAAGCGAGGGCAAATAAATGAAGTACGAAACGGTTATCGGCCTTGAGGTTCACGTTGAGCTGGCTACCGACTCGAAGATATTCTGCTCCTGCTCCGCCGGTTCCTACGGCACCGAGCCGAACATGCATGTCTGCCCCGCCTGCTGCGGAATGCCGGGTATGCTGCCGGTGGTGAACAAGCGGGTCATAGACTTCGGCATGAAGGCGGGTATGATGCTGAACTGTCATATCAACCGCACCACCACATTTGACAAGAAGAACTACTACTACCCCGACCTGCCCTCCGCTTTTCAGACCACCCAGTGGTTCGCGCCGATAGCGGTAAAGGGTCTTGTGGAGATTAAAACCTCCACGGGCAAAAAGGGCATCCGAATCAAGCAGATTCACATGGAGGAGGACGCCGGCAAGCTGGTACACGACATTCGGGAAGACACCACCCACATCGATTTCAACCGCACCAGCGTGCCGCTTATCGAGATAGTATCCGAGCCCGACCTTTCCTCTGCCGAGGAGGTCGAGGCGTATTTAGACCGGCTCAAGACTCTGCTCCGTTACGCCCGTGTCGCCGAGTGCGAGATGGCTCACGGAACCATGCGCTGCGATGTCAACCTGTCGGTCCGCCCCGAGGGCAGCAATGTGCTCGGTGTGCGCTCCGAGATGAAGAACATGAACTCCATCGAGGCTATCAAGCGCGCGATAGACTACGAGACCTTCCGGCACATCGACGCCATCGAGAACGGCACCGAGGAGTTGGTTCAGGAGACCCGCCGCTGGGACGACATAAAAGGCATGAGCTTCGCCATGCGCACAAAGGAAACCGCCGGCGATTACCGCTATTTCCCCGATCCAAATGTTATGCCTGTGGTTATCGACGACAAATGGTATGACGGGATAAAATCCTCCCTGCCCGAGTTCCCCGAGGTTCGCTTTGAGCGCTATACGACCGAACTGGGGCTGAGCGAATACGACGCCCGCCGCCTCACCGAGAGCATCGCCCTCTGCGAGTGCTTCGAAGCCGCCTGCAAAGTGACCGGCAACCCCAAGGACTGCGTAAACTGGATAACCTCCGAGGTAATGAGCATTCTGGGTGTGCGCGGCATAACCTACGACCAACTGAAGCTTGACGGCAATGCGCTTGGTGAGCTTATAAAGCTTGTATCCGACAGCAAGGTGAGCCGCGTCAACGGCAGGAAGATTCTCGACGCCATGTTCGACGATGGGACAGTCTCTCCCGCCGAATATGCCGCTTCTGAGGGTTTGATTATCTCCACCGACACCGATCTTATCGACAAGGTGGTAGCCGAGGTGGTTGCCGCCGATCCGAAGTCGGTCGCCGACTATAAGGGCGGCAAGGAAAAGGCGCTTATGGCTCTCTTCGGCAAATGCATGAGACAACTCAAGGGCAACTGCGATCCGCAGGTTCTCCGCAAGGCTCTCATCGCGAAGATCAACGAATAAATAATGAAAAAATCACTCGCCCTGATCGGAGCCGCTCTGTTGACCGTCCTTGTGCTGACCCTCTTCAATTGCTGTGCCGGTGAGGGTGAGTCTGTTTATATCGGGTCGACCGTTCTGACTGACGGCAGTTCACCTGAGCCGGCGAAAAACTCCGACATTTCTGCGGCTGATTCGGACGGCTCAGATATCACCGAAACTGCCGAAGAAAGGGTAACCTTGGTCGGAGCCGCTCCTTCTCCCGACGAGGAGCCTGTGATTATCATCGCCGGTTCCGACTTTCAGAATCCCGAAAGCCATACAAAGGGGCTTCTGCAGGTCAAGGCCATAACCGACCGGATACGCGATGCCGGTTATGACACTCCCGATGCCTTCTTCTTCTGCGGCGACTACACCGGCGATTTCGAAGGCTCGCGCGATGGATTCAATGCTTTGAACACCTACATCCGCGCCTGGTTCCCCTCCCTTAAGACCGGGCACATGGTTATGCTGCAGGGCAATCACGACTTTATCGACATCGACGGGCTGTCCCCCGCAGGCAGCAACGACCCCCATACCGCTCCGAACAATAAGAGAGCAGATGAGGGACGCTACGGGGTGTTTGTCATTCACGAGGCGGACTACGACTGGTATAACGATGAGCGGGAGCGCACCGAGGCCGTGGGAAAACGCCTGCGGGAATATCTCGATGCGAAACTGGCGGAAGGCTTCACCCGCCCCATATTCATTCTGTCACACCTGCAGCTTCACTGCAGCATGCGCACCTATCTGCAGGGTGACGGTCAGTGGGGTTACTATATCTTCGACGAGCTGCAGCGCGCCTCGAAAGCCGGACTGAATATCTTCTTCATCTTCGGTCACAACCACAACAACGGCTGGGATGACTATCTGGGCGGCTCCTCGATTTATCTTGGGAAGGGCGACACCATATGGGTGTCTCACCGCGACAGCCGTGACGAAAACAACCTGTTCGCCCCCGAGACCCTGGGTTTCACCTACTTCAACGCGGGCTACACCGGCTACTACACCCTCTGCAATCCCCGGGCTGAGACCACCCTCACCATGACCGTCATCGAGATTGACGGCGGCGAGGTGATAATAAGCCGTTACAGCGGAGACGGAGTTGTGAACCTGAAAGCTCCGGGTGTCGCCAACGACTACCACAACGAAAGCAAACTGGTTGATTACGGTATTGACGACCGGATATATATCAGTCCGCAGGTGGTGCGGCTTGGACAGCTTATCACCCTGCCTGCCGACCTTGACAAAGCCGCATAAAATCCCGCTCTGCAATTCATTGACTCTCTTTCCTTCGAATATGTGCATATGCTATGTGCATATACGCGTGCGCGATATATTATTCAGAAAGGTGATGCAAACATGACTTACAACGACACTTCACTCGACAAGATTTTGGGTCCGCTGCCGGATCTTTTCTCGGACGGAAAGGGCGGAAGGTTCGATTCTCCCGCCAGGTGGGCTGAACAGCGGGAGCATATTCTTGAGAACTCGGTACCGCTGCTGTTCGGAGGGATGCCGCCGAAGCCGGAGGTTTTCTCATGCCGGCATATGTATGCGTCCTGCTATCTTATCACCGCCGGAACCGCGGAAAAACAGATTTCTTTTCCCATGCAGCTTCACCGTCCGGAGATTGAAGGCAAATGCCCGGTCGTGATCTGCGGCGACCTGTTCGGGTTCAACGATGAGAAAATAAAAGAGGCGAACCGGCGGGGCTTTATCGCCGCCGTATTCAACCGCAATATGCTCTCCGCCGACAATTACCGGGTTGAGCGGGACTACGGTTTATTCAATGTTTATCCTGACGGCACGTTCAGCACGATCGCCGCATGGGCGTGGGGTTATCAGCGCTGCGTCGACGCCCTTTGCGGTATGAGTTTCGTCGACACCGACTGTATCGCAATCGCGGGGCTTTCAAGGGGCGGAAAGACCACCCTTCTGGCGGCGGCGACAGACGAAAGGATTAAATTCATTCAGTCCGCGTGTTCAGGCGCTGCCGGAAGCGGCTGCTTCAGATACGAACAGTATGCCGACGAGGAAACCATCAAAAAATACGGCTTGCTGGATCCGCGCTGCGAGACCCTTGCCGATCTTATCCGCGTCATACCCTACTGGCTGGGACCCGATATGAAGGACTATGTGGGACGGGAAACCGAACTGCCCTTTGATATGCACTTTCTCAAGGCGGCAATTGCGCCGAGATATCTGCTCGAGACTATATCCATGGACGATGTCTGGGCGAATCCCCGGGGCTGCTATCTCACATACAAGGCCGCAAGGGAAGTTTACGAATTCCTCGGCGTCGGCGATCATATAGCCCAGAATTTCAGATACGGTCCGCACAGCCATGATCTTCAGGATTATTGCAAATTCTATGACTTCATAGAGTGCGTGCGCAAGGGCGTCCGTTATCCGTGGCACAATTCCGAACTGATATACGGCGATGTTCTGTGAACCGATTTGGGTTGTGACTGATTTGCAGGCGTAATATACGAAAACAGTCCCCTTTGAACAGTCTCGTAAATTTAATTTCGAGTGTCTGCTCCGAAGGGGACTGTTTTATTTGTGTCTTTTGTATATTTTGTGTCTGCTGTTCGCTTTTATTATTATATGTCTGCGGCAAGTGCCCTTGCCTCGGCTATCCATTCGAGCATCTCTCTCTGACCGATGAAGCGCTCGGGGGTAGCGTTCAGCAGTCTCAGCGCCTCGTCCGAAGAGGGGCGGGCTTCGACGCAGAGCAGCTCCGCCTCGCCGCAGGTCGTATGACGCACCAATCCCGCCTCCTCAAGCGCCGCCTGCATGGCGACGGCATCATAGAAGGGCCAGAGTCCCTCGACGCCGAATTTCCGCAGTTTCCCGCGAAGTTCATCGGCGCGGGCTTTTTGGGGTTCGGGTATGGCGTCAAGCAGGCTCTCAAGGAATATACCCTCATGCATATGCTTCATGGTATGATAACGCATACTCACGCCGATAAATACAACCTTCGCGTTGCGGTCGTACATCTTTTGCCAGGGGGAGGTGTTACAGAAGGCGTATTCGCCGAAGGGACAGAGCCGCGGGCTGCCGGCGGTGTGCTCGTATGTCAGTTCATACGCTGACTTGCCCCGCGCCGCCACCGAGTGTGTCTCCTGATTCGAGCGGTAGACATAGGGCTGCTTGCGGAAATATTCGGTGAGCCAGCCCACGTCGCTGGGCTTGTCCATGTACCAGGTTTTGTAGGAGTTTTTGAAATCCACCTGCGACAGGGTGGGAACGACGAGAGTGCCTTCCCTACCAAGCAGCGACTCAAATCCTGCGATCACCGCCGCAGCTCCGCCGTCCACGGGACCGAGGCTTTTATATGACGAATGGAAGAGGCAGATATCCCCCGCCCTTACCCCCAGTTCAGCCAACGCCGCGGAAATATCCTCCGATGTTATCATACGGCTAATACCCCGTCACAGATCCAGCAGTTTGACGGCGTTGTCGTAGGCAATCTTGCGGAATACGGTTTTGCTTATCTTTCCCGTCTCCGCCCAGGAAATCAACAGTTTGTCCAGTTCCACCCTCATACCGTCGAAGCACATGTCGGTGCCGAAGAAGAGCCTGTCCTGAAACTCGGTGAGAAAGCGGGGACCGTAGTTTTCATCCCGGGCTATGGCGTTGTAAGCCGTGAAATCCGACAGGTCGCCCATAAGATTGGGGTACAGGCGCATCAGCTTTGGCACCGCGCCCTCCTCGGTTATCGGCGTCTTGGGCAGACGTCCTACCTGACCGCCGAAGGGCTTGAAGAAGAAACAGCGCTCGCCCACAGTGTCCAGCTTGGAAATCTCGCTCCAGAAAACCGGTCCGTGTCCGAAAATTTTGAGGTTGGGGAACGCCATCAGGCAGTATTCCAGCTGAGGCAGTCCCGGGTCGTCGTAGAGTCCGAAATCGCCCTCCCTCTGACCGGTGCCGTCGTATACCACCGGCAGCCCCACCTTTTCCGCACAGGCGAAAAGGTTCTGCACCCGGTAATCCATAAGCTCCATCGAGGGCATTATCTCGCCCACACCCTTGCAGCCCAGTCCTTTGTAGTATTCAAGCACCTGATCCAGCGGCGAAAAGGGGGAGTTATTCATGGCGCGGGGGTCTATGTTGCAGTAGGGAACGAAACGGCCGGGATAGCGTTCGCTCATCTCGATCACGTCCTCAACCGCCTGGGGAAAGTATATTTCCGGATTAACCACCGGCAGCAGCACCGCCGTTTCAACCTTCATTTCATCGTAACGCCGTATCAGCTGTTCCGGGGTGCAAAAGCGGTAGACCGGCGGCGTAATGCGGTAGGCGTGGGTGTGAATGTCTATAAAAGTAACCATTATATCCCTCCTGAATAGGTTTTGTTCGTTCTTCCATGTGGTTTTCAGCCAAGCTCCCATATGGCAGCCAGAAGTTCTTCGAGCTGTTTCTCTACCGCCGGCTCGCGGGATCCTATGGCCGATGACCGGTTGGGGATGTTGCCCACTATTGCGCATTTGAACCAACCTTCGTTAATTCTTTGTTGCCATTGATTATACACCGAGCCCGTGCATGTGTCAATGACCTGTTCGCCAAAATAATAGAGACCTGCCTTGCGGGCGGCATTAGCTGCGGCGTTCAGTAGGTCTCTCTTATATTTTTATCTGAAAATCTCAATTTATCGCTTGATTTTCGGGAATGATATAACTATAATTAAGGCATATCTTACTTAACAAAGGAGCGTTTAGGGTGAACATGAAAATAATTATAATCTATGAATCTACGCACCACGGAAACACAAAGAAACTTGTCAAAGCCATCTCCGAGCGATTCGGAGACGAATATTCCCTTAGCTGCCTGCCCGTCGACGAGGCGGAGGGAGTTGACCTGAGCGAGTATGACATAATCGGCATAGCCTCGGGTATCGCCGCCGGCAATTTTTATCAGCGCATATCCGAATATGTGGCTCGCAAACTGCCCGAGTCCAAGAATGTATTCTTTCTCTACACCTGCGGAATTAAAATCGGTGACTATTCGACGGGGATTCGCCGAACAGCCGAGGAAAAGGGCTGCGTCATTCTCGGGCGCTACGGCTGTAACGGTTTCAGCGACTTCGGACCCTTCAAACTGATCGGCGGCATCTCCAAGCGTCGTCCCAATGAGTCTGAGATTGCCGGCGCCGTTGAGTTTTTCGGGAATATTGTGGGTGATTATGTCAAAGAAAACGACACGGAGAAATAGTTTTTCTTAAACCGATGTTGTTGTATGTTCCTCGAAGCCCTATATTCCGGCGTTTTGCGCGGGTGTAACACCACGCTTGCTGCGTCCGCAAGGTTACATCTCGTCGGCGAGCCGGTCGAAGTATGCCTGAACCTTTTCCAGCTGCTTCTGAGCCGCCGGGTAGTTGGTGTCGTACCAGGAGGCGAAATCGGTGGTCTTGTTCTCCATCATTTTCATCAGCGTCCAGGAGAATCCGCCGTAATTTGAGAAGATATATGAGAAGTCGAGAATTATGTTGTCGCCAATGATGGTGAGCATACGCTTGGAGTCAATATCGTAGGAATATTTGTCCTTCAGCGCGATTTCGAAATACGCCGGACGTATAATCTTGTAGCCGTATGCCGACATCGCCTCGGTTATAATGCCCAGCCGCTCGTCATTCTGCGCGGTGAGGGGCACACCGAAGGGGCGGGCGGTGCTGCCGCTGATATAGCCGTCCTGCGCCTCATCGAATTTTGGCATGGGAAGAATGCCGTAGTCCACCTCGGTATCGCGCAGCGCCGTGGTGCAGATACTCAGCGGCGTGAACAAAGTCATCGACTTGCCGGCAACGAACATCTTGTTAAGGTCGGTTTTGCGCACATGACCGCCCTGTGTCTCAAAGAGGAAACGATAGAATTTCTCCACCAGGGTTATGGTCTTCTCGTTGTAGATGTCGAATATCAGCCTGCCCTCCTCGTCCTTGATTATGGGAGTAATTCCGAAGGACTCCTGTGTTGCATACATGGAGTGGGTGGTGGACATGCCGTAAATGTCCTCCTCGTCCCGCTCGGCGTTGCCATTTACATCGTCGTAAACATTCTCCGCCATACCGAAAAGAGCGTCAAGCGTCCAGCTGCCGTCGTCCACCATGCCGTATGGCATCTCCATGCCGTAGTCGGCGATTATGTCCATATTTACGAAGGTGGCGCGGGTCTGGTAGAGATTGTCGTAGCTGTTGTAGTTGGCAAAGAGCACCATGCAGTCATTGACCGTCAGCGAATCCACGGTATGCTCCGGCCACCAGGGCTTGCTGAAATCAAGATATGGCAGCGCGCGGACATTTCGGAATATTCCCTCCAGCGCCACGTTGCCCATGCTGATATCATGGGAGGTGAAAAGGTCGTATGCGTCCTCCCCGGCAAGCACCGCCGCCTTGACTATGTTGACATCGGTTGCCGCTGCGACAATGAGCGCCTTGAGATCGACGTTGAAGCGCTCCTCCACCATGACATTTGAAGTGTAAACCGCGTCATCTACCACATCCCCGGTTTCGGTCTCGACTATGACCTGCTTGTCAAGTGAATTAACATTTGTGACACCGATCCGGAACACATAGCCCTCGAAATCGGCTGCCGGGAGATCGTCGGGTATCTCCTTCTCGCCTTCTTCCTCTGCCGCCGTTTCCGCCGCGGTGGTGTCGGATATCACCGTCTTTTTGTCGCCTCCCGAGCCGCATGACGCCGCCGTGAGTATCATTGCAATGAGAAGCAATATCGACAGGATCTGTTTCGTTGTTTTCATTTCTATTGTGCTCCATTTCGTTGTTTGTCATTGGCTTTGGGAAACGCTTTTCGAATCTATCCGGATTTTTACTGCCGCTGTTTCAAGCTGTTACTGTTATATTTTAATATAACCCGGCGGCGCTTGTCAAGCCGTGTTTTCACAGATTATCGTACATATGGCTTTGGAGCGGCAAAAAAGGGTATGCCGCACTTCTGATATTGCCCGTTCGGCGCAATCACTGTCCGAATGTGCAAACAAATTTTATAGCCTGAGGATTATTACATCGATGGATAACCGAATCTGTATGCAGATATATAGAACTCCGCATGGTTTTTCGGATATTCTGCTGTTCGCCGAATGCGAAACGAACCGGCTTACGGGGCTTTTCTTTGACGGCTCACAGGATGCGGAATATTTTAACGATAAAACCCGCACATATACGAATCTGCCCGTATTTGGCGAGGCGGCGGCGTGGCTTGACGAATATTTCGCCGGCGGTATTCCCTCCTTCACGCCGGAATATCTGCTTGACGATATCAGTGATTTCAGGCGAGAAGTGCTGGAAATCGTCAGCAAAATCCCCTACGGCGAAACGATGACCTACGGCGAGATCGCAAAAACTCTTGCCGCGAGGCGCGGAATTCCCGTCATGTCTGCGCGGGCTGTGGGAGGCGCTGTGGGCGGCAACCCTCTGTGCATACTGATTCCCTGCCATCGTTTGGTCGGCGCGGGAGGAAAGCTCACCGGCTACGGCGGCGGCATTGAGAATAAACGCGCTCTGCTGGGGCTGGAGGGGCATGATTATCTTTGATTATTACACTGCACACAACGCTGCCTACACCATATTTCACGCATATAATGTATATATATGCGCATTCCCCAAATTTCTGATTTTTAATCATTTTGCTGATATTTTGCACCGGAGCCTGCTATCAGGCAATATTGAAAATATGTTTTCATATTTCAGCCGCTTTGCATCGGAAAATTGTAGTTTTTTGATCACAATCTCACTATCATTAACACTTATTCAATATTATGTATTTTATTTGTACATTTTTATGTGTTAGTATGTGCTATCGCATGATGAGCGCATAATGCGAATATTTATTTGGAGGTATTTACCAATGAAGAAACTTATCGCAATCGCAATGGCTCTTCTGATTCTCTGCACGCTCACAGTGAACGTACTCGGCGCAACCGACGCGTTCAAAACCATCGTTGTTGACAAGAACATCACCTACATCGATGACGCCACCACCCAGGATAAGGGCGGCTCGGGCAAGCCCATTCAGTATGTTGAAGGCTACGGCTGCGGCTACTCCTCACTTAACGACATCGTAGTTTTCAAGGACCTTGACTTCGGCAAGAACGGCGCCAAGGCCTGCAGCATGAAGTTCGGCTATGCCGGCTCCACCGAGACCACTCTCTCTGTATTCATTGACGACTACAAGGGCACTCCGGCTGCCAAGCTCGCTATAAAGAACACCGGCGGATGGGACATCAAGAGCGTCACCAAGAACACCGACTTCGACATTAAGGTTCCCGGCGGTATCCACACCATTTACTTCCAGTTCACCAACGATCAGTCCGGCTCCATCTCCGAGATTACATTCGTAGAGGGCGACCCGGTAGTTGAGACCACCACCGCCGCTCCCGCAGCGACAAAGCCCGCCGCTCCTCAGACCTTTGATATTCTCTCGGTTATCTCGGTAGCTGCCGTTACCTCGGCTGCTTCCCTCGCTGTTATCTCCAAGAAAAAGAAATAAGCACATTAACCGATTGACTGAAAATTGAATATTAGCCGCCGTAAACAGTCAGAAGTTATATCTCCGATTGTTTGCGGCGGCGTTTTTGTCCGCGCGGTCGGTTTTAAGCAACGAACAGCGAATATCGTACTTGACGGCGGCATTCGGATATTATAGAATATACGGTGTCAAGACGAAAATTTACCGCCGGACATGTTTGTAAGGGGGATTTGCTTGTTATGAAAAAGTCTATATCACTTTTGCTTGTATTCGCTGCCATAGCATTGTGCGCTGCTTGCTCGGGTGGCGGCGCCGGGCAGAGCCGGGTCTCCACAGCCACCACGCCGGAAACCACCGAACTGACTACCACCTCGCGCTGGGCGGACAGTCTGCTCGAAACCGACATGGACGGCGCCGAAGTCAATGTTCTGACCGCGGCTGAACAGTGGCAGAGCTTCTACAACGCCGAGGATTCCGGCGAGATTGTTGACAGCGCCGTGTTCCTGCGGAATCAGAGCATATCCGAGCGTTTCAACTGTGAGATAAACTACCTGATATTCAACGGCTACATGGCGGGCATGGCGGATGTCCGCACCGCAATCACCGGAAGCGTAATGGCGGGGAGCGGCGATTATGATCTGCTTGTTGGCAGCGTCTCATATATCACTCCCCTCATATCGGCGAATGTATTCACCGACCTAAACGGAGTTGATTACATCGATTTCTCCGCGCCCTGGTGGTATGACGGCGTCAATTCCGAGCTCGAAATTGCCGGGAGGCAATACCTTGCCGCCGGCTCTTACGGACTGCTGAACACCGCGTGGAGCGTCGTAACATTTTTCAATAAAAATTTAGCCGAATCACACAATATCGGCGACCTCTATTCGCTGGTGCTGGACGGAAGCTGGATATATGACCGTTTCCATGAGATCTGCAGCAATGTCACAAGCGATCTGGACGGCAACGATGTTATCGACGGCAATGACCTGGTCGGTCTTGTGTCCACCGAGGACTACATCCGTATAGCTGCATTCTCCATGGGTGTGAAGCTGACATCCCGTGAAAACGGCAGAATCATCTTCAACGAAGCGAACGACAGGCTGGTCAAGGTGAATGAGCTTATCTACAATCTGTATAAGAGCGACTGGTATCTCAACACGAAAACCGACCTTGACTACACCGAGCAGTGTACCCTCTTCGCCGGCGATCATGCCATGTTCATGACGCACCGTCTCTCGCTGGCGGGCGGCGCGATACTCCGCGAGATGGATGGCTACGGAATAATCCCGGTTGCGAAATTCGATGAAAGCCAGGAGAAATACCTGACCGAGACGGTCGCCGAGATCTGCGCCATACCGCTGGTGGTGCCGAGTGCGGATAACAGCGCGCTGATGCTGGAGGCGCTGAACGCCGAATCCTATCTCAATGTGCGGCCGGTGTATTATGAACTCGCTCTCAAGACAAAATATGCCTCCGATACCGTAACCGGACAGATGCTCGATATTATATGCGAGAGCGCCCGCTATGATTTTGTGAGCTGCTATTCCCGGATTTTCGCCTCAACTCCAATAAACCTCATCGGCGCCTCTGAAAACATCACATCCGCCATAGCTGAAAATATCGCCGCCTGGCAGGAGAAGATTGACAGTCTGACCGAGACGGTTTCCGGTTTCTGATGTAATCTCTTTTATAACCATAGTAAACAACAAACACGGCGCCCCCGTTTGCACGGGGGCGCCGGTTTTACATCATCATTTTCTGTCGGAACAGTTCAGAAGATGTCGGGTGTTAATTCTTATTGCCTGTTATTTTATCGCAGGTCTGACGAGGTTGATTCTGTAGGATACAGGTGAGAAGATATTGGTCCATACCATGTATGCAACATCATTATCATCGACACTGAGGAAGTACAGAGGATTGCCTACTGAAGCGCCGTTGAGCCTGTTCTTTACCTGAGCATAGGTGGTTGCCGAAACACCGGTGATCAGGTTGCCGTCCTTATCGTAGAATCTGACAAGATTATCGTTGAGGTTAAAGTAGTTGATAAAGTTTACATTGTCAGAATCAAAGGCGCCGAAGGTGGAGAGCTTGGTGTAGCAGTCTTCGGTGATCTGGAAGTAGCCGGTTCTGCCTGTAGCATAAGAGAAGGTAAGAGTCTCGAAGCCGGTGTTGGGCTTGAGAACATATAACGGAATGGTGATCTCCTTGACCTCCCAGGTGTTATCTCCTGCGATATCAGCGGCATTGGCCTCGGAGAAGATGTAGACGTTGGTGCCGGTCCAGCC
>Ga0209723_1002810_pt1 | contig 22371 bp, 16 predicted proteins | sample BiotimSIPDNA_2_FD_185750 | JGI IMG/M metagenome (GOLD analysis project Ga0209723, IMG submission 185750) | Anaerobic biogas reactor microbial communites from Washington, USA - Biogas_R2 time_0 SIP DNA (SPAdes) (version 2) | ecosystem: Engineered > Bioreactor > Anaerobic > Unclassified | place...
TATTCAAATTATAACCCTTTCGGTTAGGAGTTGATTTTATAAGTTGTTTTTTGTTTACCCTTATAAAATAAGTATTCCCAGCCGCAAAGGGTTTACTTTTTAGGAAAATAATCGCTCAATTCAGGTAAAAAATGGACGTCTTTTAAATCAGTACGGATAAGAAAATCAACCGAGGGGTTTTTGCAGGTTAAATCACCTTTTGTATTATTGGAAGATTCGGAAGATGGTTGGTTTACAATGGGAGATCTGGTTGATATATATGATAATAACACGTTTTATCTTCAAGGCAGAGGTGACAGAATAGTAAAAATTGGAGAGAAAAGGGTCTCGCTTGAGGAAATGGAAAAAAGCCTGAAAACATGCAGCAATATCAAATCTTGTAAAGTTTTTCCGATTACTGTCAAACGAAGCAGTTCTGATAGAACTATTCTGGCATGTGTTGTTGAATCAAATGCACAACACAAAGACAGAATAGAACGAAAGATGATTGTTGAGGAATTTAAATCATGTTTATTGCAGTATTTTACACAGACAGTGGTTCCCAAATATTGGCGTTTTGTGCAAAAAATGCCTTTGGATCCACAAGGCAAGATTTCTGTTGAAGACCTCAGAAAGCTATTCAGGAAAGTGAACGATGATGTTTAATCCAATAGTACTGATTCCGACTTACAATCATCACAGGAAGCTGTTGTCCATAACTGAAAAAATAAAAAGTTATGGAGTAGATATTCTGATTATTGATGATGGTTCGGATGAAAGTACAAAAAAGGCATTGATACAAATAAAGGAAGCTACTGATGCAGAGTTGTTGACTCTGGATAAAAATCTGGGTAAAGGAGCAGCAATTAAAGCGGGTGTCAGGTATGCTCAAAATAAAAAATATTCCCACTGTATTCAGATTGATGCTGATGGGCAGCATGATATTGATGATTTGCCAAATATAATTAGCCTGGCAAGAAAATATCCCAAACGGATGATATTGGGAAATCCGGTTTTCGATCCTTTAACAGCACCCAAAAGCAGAATCTGGGGAAGAAAAATATCCAATTTCTGGATAGTTCTGGAAACCATGTCGCTGCAAATAAAAGACGGACTGAACGGGTATAGATGTTATCCGATTGATGAGGTGATAAAGGTTATTGATAATGTAAAGACATCTGACCGTATGGAATTTGATCCGGAAATACTGATCCGGTTAAGGTGGCAGGGTGTAAATGTTTGCAATTTTGATACTAAAGTCAGTTATGGTCAAAAGGAATCATCAAATTTCGACATGCTGCTTGATAATATTGGTATAAGTTTCATGTTTATGAGATTATTCTGGGCAGGTGTGGGAAGATTGATTTTCAGAAAAAGAACTTATGAACATTCTTCTGAAAACTGGATGCAAACAAAAGAGCGCGGAAACGGGTTCTTTATTAACTTGACATATTATTTATACAAACTGCTGAAAAAGCGCCTCACGCTGATTATGCTGCAGCCTGTAATGTTGTATTTTTATTTTACAGATAAAAAAGGCAGAAATGCATCGAAAAAGTATCTTGATAAAATATATAAGAATGGTTCTTCAAAACTGCTGCTAAAGCCTGGTCTTGTAAGTTCTTTTATGCACTATAACTGCTTTTGTTCATCATTGCTTGATAAAGTAGGAATCAGAATTCCCGGAAAAAGAAAGGAGTTCAGCTTCTCATATTCCGGGTATGATGAAATAGAGAAACTGCTTCAACACAAACAAGGCGCAATTTTTATCGGGGCTCATTTAGGAAATTTCGATGTACTTCATCTGCTTGCAAAAGAACCTCAGATAAAACTGAAAATGTTAATGTACAGGCAGCATGCACAGATGATCAATGGGTTGTTTTCCAGGATGAAAAACCAGAATGAAGACAGCATAATCGAAATTGATACAATAAATGTAGCTACAGCAGGTATGTTGTATGATTATGTTAATGATGGTGGTTTTTTGGGGATACTGGGAGACAGAATCCCGTCAGGATCGAAAAACAGGATACTGAGATTACCATTTTTTGGGGAAGAGGCAAGTTTCCCGCAAGGCCCATGGATTATCGCGGGTCTATTAAAATGTCCGGTAATATTTTTCTACGCAGTTTCTGCAGAACAACAGAAATACGAAATACATTTTGAAAAACTATTTGAAGAAGTAAATATTTCATCTGGAAACAGGGAAAATGACATAAAAAAATATCTGGCCAAGTATATAAGTAACCTGGAAGATGTGTGTTGCCGGTTTCCTTTTCAATGGTTTAATTTCTATAACTTCTGGCAGAAAGAGGATTGAAAATTGGATACAATAAAACTGTCAAATAGTATTCAACTGAAAATATCGGATGTGGTAAATATTTCCAGGGGATCAGTGAAACTGGAATTATCCGATGATAAAGACTGGATTTCAATTATCAATAAAGGTTCGGATAGTGTTGCTGACATATGCAGCAATGGAAGGAAAATTTATGGGATAACAACAGGTTTTGGTGATTCGGTAGACAGGGATGTTTCTGTAGAAAAAACAACTAAGCTGCAATATAATCTTGCAAAGTTTCACGGATGTGGACTCGGTAAAAAACTGAGCCGTGAGATGGCCAGGGCTGTTCTGGTGTGTCGTCTGACTTCTTTGAAAAATGGACATTCCGGAATCAGGATAAAAGTTCTGGATAGAATTATTGAACTACTGAAAAAAGATATCATACCGGTTATTCCTGAAGAGGGTTCGGTGGGTGCAAGCGGAGATTTAACGCCGTTATCTTATCTGGCGGCCGTTCTGTATGGCGAAAGAAAAGTATATTATAAAGGGGAAATAAGGGATACGGCCGATGTGTACAGAGAGTTGGGAATTGAACCGATAGTTCCTGAACCCAAAGAAACCTTGTCAATCATGAATGGTACATCGGTTATGACTGCGATATCGTGCTTCGCTTTTCTGAGAGCTGAATACATTGCTTCACTTTCTTCAACAATAACTGCTCTGGCTTCATTGGCATTGATGGCTGATTCGGGACATTTTGATGACAGAATTTTTGCAGCAAAACCATTTCCCGGGCAAAGAAAAATAGCAGAACTGATCAGAAGAGATTATGGAAAATTAAACTACAAATATAGAATTCAGGCTCCCTATTCGATAAGGTGCGCTCCCCATGTTATTGGCGTGCTGGCGGATTCGCTTCCATGGATGAGAAACTTTATAGAAACTGAACTTAACAGTACAAATGATAACCCGTTGGTTGATACAGAAACCGGCGAGTTTCTTCATACCGGGAATTTTTATGGAGGACACATTGCATTTGTAATGGATTCGATGAAAAATGCAGTGGCTAACATAGCAGATCTTCTGGACAGACAGTTTGCTCTCCTTGCAGATTATAAAACAAATAACGGGTTGCCCTGGAATTTGTCGGGTGCATCAGATAAGTCAATTAATCACGGATTTAAAGCTGTACAGATCGCGGTTTCATCATGGACTGCAGAAGCTTTGCAAAAAACAATGCCGCTTACATCATTTTCAAGATCCACAGAATGTCACAATCAAGACAAGGTAAGCATGGGAACTATTGCTGCAAGAGATTGTATCAGAGTAATAGAGTTAACAGAACAGGTTTGTGCTGCAGCACTTTTTGCTTTCTCGCAGGCTGTTGAAATCAGAATAAAACAGGGTGAACTTAGTGAGGAGAACTTGACTGAAAAAATAAGCAGAATAAAAAAGAATGTCCTTGACACTGCCGGGTTTGTACTTGATGACAGACCGCTTGATGAATCGCTGGAAAAGATAATCACGTTGATTGTTGATCAAGATTTTGATGTTCAGATACCGGTTTTATAGAAAAGTAAAAAATGAAATCTATTCTGTTTTTAATTTTAATTTTTCAGATTATTTATGCGGATTCCAATGGTGAATTATTTCAAAAGAAGATAAGTAAAATTTCCAATGATTCTGCATTAATAGAACTTTACGAAAAATTCATCAGTGAAGCAGCTTTCTCTGCGAAATTTATTCAGACAATACAGGTAAAAGCATTGAATAAGGAACTGGTTTCAAAGGGTAATATGGTTTTCATACCGGATAAAGGTATTGTGTGGGAAACTGAAAAACCGTATAATCAATATCTGCTTATTACAAAAAAAGGTGAAGTGTTTGAAAAGGATAATCCCGTTCCGGTTGGCGAATTCAGTTATGCTAAAATCATGACCGAAATGATAAATTCCGGTCTGGATAAATTATCCGGCATATTTGATCTGTTTTATTCGGATGATGATGTGAAATGGTTACTTGGGTTAATACCGAAAAAACGGGTTATGAGCAAATTTATCAGTAACATAATCATTAGTGGAGACCGTAATGGGAAAATTAATGAAGTAACAGTAATGGGCCACGATGTAAAAATTACGGAACTCAGATTTGAAGAACACAAAACTTTGAAAAAAGAAGAATTGAACAGAGTTAATGAAATTCTTAAACAGAAATAAAAATATTATAGTGGCTATATGGATCTTTATGATTCTTTTACTGGCGCTTATTTCATTATTAAAAGTCAGAAAAGGTTTTATCATCGAGACAAATATATTGAAGATGCTTCCTTCTGAAAATGAAAACAGACTTTTTAATGAAGCATCGGACAGGTTTTCGGAAAAATTGTCCAGAAATGTATTGTTTACAATTTCACACAGGGTCAGGGATTCTGCACTTGATGCTGCAACTGCGATGCGACACGATTTAGCCCGGCATGAACTGTTCAAATTGCCAGAGGAAACCGACTGGTTCAAGTTCTATTTCAATTACAGATTTAACATTATCCCGCCTCAAATGAAACTTGTATTAATTGATAAGAAATTTGAACAGTTCAGAACCCATTTTTATAAAACCTTGTTTTCTCCGATGACTAGTATCTATGGAGATATGCTGAATAAGGATCCTCTGCTTATTTTTCCTCAATATATTAATTCAGTAGTTCAATTCAGGGACAAGTTCGATTATGACAAGGGAAATATAATAATTGATGATTCGATCAAAACTACAGTTCTGATATCCACATATCTCGAGGAAAACGGTTTCGAAAAGGAAGTACAAAATTCATTCAATGACTTTGTCGATAAACAAAAGAAAAAGATCAGATCCCAGACAGGTGCAAATGTTGAGTACACCGGTGTGGTTGCCTATGCGAGCCGTTATCTGGACAGGTCAAAGTTTGAAACCGGTTTTATTGGTTTATTGTCGTTTTCTATTATCGTTATTTTGATGTTATTCGCATTCAGGAGTTTTAAATGCCTCTTCTGGGGGGCATTCCCGATATTTATTGCGCTTCTGTGTGGGCTGGCTGTATCTGTACTGGTATTTTACAGAATTCATATAATATCGGTCACAATGGGAATGTGTCTGATAGGTATCTGCATTGATTATAGTTTTCATTATCTGTCAGAATATTCTTTTTGTAAAAGCGGCTGGAATTCATCCAGAGGGTTGATAAATGTACTGCCTGGAATTTCCATGGGATTGATAACAACTGTAATGGGTTATTCGACATTCTTTTTTATTCCTTTTGGTGGTTTGAAACAGATAGCAATATTTACTGTTTCTGGACTCATTGGCGCTTATCTCACTGTGTTGATTTTATTTCCCGCTGTATTTAAGGAAAAAGGAAATTATAAAAATTCATATCACTTTTTCAGGCCTTTGATATGTGCATATTTCAGATTGATGGATAAAAAAATGTTCAGATATACTGTTTATTTTCTGTTAATATTGATTATAATTGCTGGGCTTCCTGGAGTATCCTTCAATGATGACATAAAGGTATTCCAGATGAAGACTGCCGATCTCGACAAAACTGTAACGACAATCAAGGAACTGACTAATGTTGAATATGACAGCGAGTATCTTCTGGTGAAAGGTGTATCAAAAGAGAGCCTTCTACAAAATATCGAAACTGTTACAGAAAAACTGGAGCAAATACGTGTTAACGGGGATCTGGCGGATTATCAGGCCTTGACAAAATTTGTTCCAAGCAAAAAAGAACAGAAAGCAGATCATGAAATGCTGGCCGCAAAAGTTTTGTCTTATGAGGATGAAATGGGCAAGCTGTTTGATGAGACTGGCTTTCAACCTCAAACTCTGGAAAAATTGAAAAGAGAGATTGAGGAAAGCAAGGGGAAATATTTAACTATTGATGACTGGCTGAAATCTTCAGTGGCAACCGAGTATGAAAAATTATGGATCGGTGAAATTTCTGATACATGTTTTAGTGCGATACTGTTAAGCGGAATCAAATCTTTTGAATTATTGGAGGAAATTACTGATGAAGACCAGAATGTATATTTAGTTAACAATAATACAAGAATATCTAACCTGTTAAGAGGTGTAAGAAAAAATCTGTTCCGCTTTATTCCGGTTTTGTATTCAATCGTTTTTTTAGTTCTGGTTCTAAGGTATGGTTTCATAAAAGGTTTAAAAGTATTTGCCCCTTCAATCATGACGTTATTATTGACAGTTTCAATTTATTCAATCTTTTCAGTAGAATTAAATATCATGCATATACTGGCCCTGATACTTGTACTGGCATTGGGAATTGATTATTCAATATTTCTGGCAGAATCAGTTGCAAATCCATCAGTTACCATTGTTGCGATTCTATTATCGGCATTAACAACCATTTTTTCATTCGGTATGCTTTCATTAAGCATGATACCGGCCCTTAGCTCAATTGGATTTACGATTTTGATTGGTATTTCAATAAACCTGTTTCTTTCTCCATTTGCTTCAGACAGGAAAAAGCTGATAAGGATTCTAAAATGAGCTGTAAAATTGATTCTTATGTTCTTGCAAATGCCCTCGGCAGTTCAAAAAAGGAGATATTTTCTAATCTGGAAGCTGCCGATAACAGGATATTCCTGACTGAAACAGATGAATACTTTCCCGATCGTAAAGTATTCGTGGGCAGGACAAACATAGATCTGTCTGAGTGTGATACCGAAATACAGGATACGTCCACAAAACACGAACTGTTTTGTAAATGGGCATATCTTGAATTGCGTGAAAAAGTTGACTTGTTAAAACAGAGATATGGTAATGACAGAATAGGAATGGTAACAGGTACAAGCACTTCAGGGATTTTAAATCTGCAAAATTTAGTTCGTAAAAAAATGAAAACAGATTCGTTGCCAAAAGACATGTATGGTTCTATTGAGACATCCTGTATTTCCAATTATTTGAAAAACCTTTTCGGTATTGCAGGTCCTGCATATACAATTTCTACTTCATGTACTTCAGGGTTAAAGGCTGTTTCTTCGGCTATGGCAATGCTTGAAAATGGTATTTGTGATGCTGTGATAACCGGTGGTATAGACAACTTGTTGTATTTGACAGTGAGAGGATTCGATTCGCTGGAACTGCTTTCCAAAGGCGTTGCCAATCCAATGAGTGCAAACAGGGATGGAATAAATATTGGAGAAGGTATTGCGATTTGTATACTTACACGTGAAACGGGTGGAATCCAAATAAAAGGTATCGGTGAGTCTTGTGATACTTACCATGTCACTTCTCCGGATCCACAAGGAACTGGAGCCAAAAAATCGATGATGATGGCTATGGAAAATGCCGGTTTATCTAAAGACAATATAAATTATATTCAACTCCACGGCACCGGTACGAATTTAAATGATATTTCTGAAGCTAAAGCAATTTATGATATCTGGGGTGATTCAATTGCATGCAGCTCGATCAAGCCGCTGATCGGGCATACATTGGGTATTTCTGGAATAATGGGAGCTTTGATCTGTGCCTTGATTCTTGAGCAGGATGTGAACAGGATGTTCTTACCTGAACATGCCTGGGATGGATGCAGGGATGAAAAAATTCCTGATATAAAGATTCTTGTTTCCAATACTCAGGTAAAAAATTCCGGTCCATTTAACTTTATGGTCAACAATTTTGCTTTTGGTGGTAACAATTGCTCAATAATTGTTGGAAGGGATCTGTAGGCAATGGATAAAAGGGTGTTGATTACAGGTGGAAACAGGGGTATAGGAAAGGCGATTGCATTTAAACTTGCAGAAGATAAATTTCGGATCGCTATCAATTTTAAAAAAGATAATACTAATGCTAAAGAAACACTGAAAAACATCCAGGAAGCTGGAGGGAAGGCCAGTTTGCTTCAATTCGATGTTTCGGATCGGGAGGAATGCAAATCAATTCTCAAAAAAGATATCGAAGAAAATGGGCCTTTTTATGGAATAGTCTTGAATGCAGGGATAAAAAAAGACTGCCCTTTTCCGGATATGGATGAGGATGCATGGGACAGTGTAATAAATACTGATCTGGACAGCTTTTACAATGTTATAAGACCACTTGTAATGCCGATGATTAAAATGAGGTGCGGCGGAAGAATCGTAATAATTACATCTGTAAGTGCGATTACCGGAAACAGGGGGCAGGTTAATTACAGCGCTGCAAAGTCGGGACTGCTTGGCGCTGCGAAATCACTGGCATTGGAATTGGCAAAACGGAAAATAACTGTCAATTCTGTTGCTCCGGGTATTATTGATACGGAAATGGCAGAAGATATAGAAGATGACTTTATCAGACAGATCGTACCGATGCGGCGCCGGGGGCGTCCCGAAGAGGTAGCATCTCTTGTAAAATATCTTTTCTCCGATGATTCATCATATATAACAGGCCAGACAATATCAGTAAACGGAGGGATGGCTTGATCAAAGTGAAAGTTAAACTAATGAAATTACATAAAAGGTATTGTAAAATTATATTCACACTTTTTATTTCAGGTATTTATTAATGAGAGTAGCACTTGTTTATCCTGGTTTTGAAAAATTTCTTACAAACAATCATGAACTTGACAGTAATTTAGTCAGATATTTTCTTGGTGATTTTACTACACCACCTTCACTTGGAATTCCTATCCTGGCTGCTTTAACGCCCGATCATATTGATCTGGTATTTATTGATGATAACAGTGGTGATACCATAAATTATTCTGAAAAGTTTGATCTGGTCGGTATAAATTGCTTTACACCTCAGGCCACGCGAGCATTCGAAATTGCCGACAAATTCCGCCTGATGGGTACAAAAGTTATTATGGGTGGTTTTTTCCCGTCATTTATGGTTGAAGAGTGTCTGAAGCATGCTGATTCTGTAAATGTTGGTGAAGGAGAAACTACCTGGCCTGAAATATTAAAAGATGCAGAAAATAATTCCCTGAAAAAAGTGTATAAAGGAGGATGCAAATCCGATCCGGTAAACTGGCCAATTCCGAAACGCTCAATTTTTTATGGGAACAGAAGTTACGAGTGGGAGGAAGATCTCATTCAGGTTTCACGGGGGTGCAGTTATAATTGCGCCATGTGTGCCATACCTGCGCACATGGGATTCAAAATGCGTTTCAAGCCGATAGACAGGGTAGTTGAAGAGTTAAAAACACTGAAATATGAGAATGTGTATCTGGCTGATGATTCATTGTTTTTTACGCAACGAAGTATAATTGAATATGCTACTGAACTGTTTAAAAGAATCAAACCTCTCAATAAGAAATATTTTGTTTCGTCAACTGTAGCACTTAATACAGATCCTGCCTTCTTCTCGCTTGCTGCCAAGGCAGGTGTAAAGAATTTTTACTGCACAATGAATGTCGATCCATACTCCATCAAAGCTTTGCAGGGAGATAAGAGGGAACAGCAGAGAATTATGGATCTGGTAAAGATCCTGGAAGACAGGGATATACGTTTTTTTGGCAGTTGCGCAATTGGAAGGGACTGGGATGATCTGTCGATTGCCGACAGAATCCTGGAATTGTACGACAAGGCAGGCATAGAAACTTCGGAGTTTTTCGTGTTTACGCCTTATCCAGGTTCACCTCACTGGAACAGGTTAAAACGACAGAACAGAATTATTGATACAGAGTGGAAACATTATAATGGTGCTCATGTAGTTTTTAAACCGTCAAATATGAGCGAGCATCAGTTATATGACCAGTTTATCAAGGTCTGGAAAGAGTTTTTTAAAAAACAGAAGGATGTTAATTTGAGCAGTCTTGAACCATCAACATACCAAAATGGAATCAAAATAGTTGGAAAACCTTTACAGGAATCTGGTGTAAGGGGACAGTCTGTAATTACCGGTATGGGTTTTTTGAGTCCGATAGGGAACAGTTATGACCAGATACTGGAATCACTGGAAAACTCAAAAACCGGAATTGACCTGATAAAAAAAATCGATACGTCTCATTTCAAAATGAAATACGGTGGTGAAATAAAGGATTTCAACCCGGATGAGTATCTTACAAAAGAGGAACAGAATCTTTATGAAGACAAGTATCTTCAATATGCTATTGTGACAATTAAAAAGGCTTTGAATGATGCCGGGTTGAGTATTGACGAGATAAGAAATGACAATGTTTCGATCGTATTATCTACCTGTAACGGAGGGTTACTGACAGGTGAAGACCTCTATCGCTGGAAACATGGTCAGAGCGATAAAGCCTATAATGAACAAATGAATATTCAGGCGCAATATTATGGTTTTGGCAGGGCAATATCTTCATATTTCAAACTGACTTGTGACATATGGATTGTAACAACCGCGTGTTCCTCATCAACAGGTGCCATAGGGTTGGCAAAATCATTGATCGACAGAGGGTACTGCAAGACTGTGATCGTTGGTGGATCAGACAGTATGGCTCTTTCTAATATGGCAGGGTTTGATGCCCTTGGAGCAACTTCCAGTGAAGCAGTCTCACCTTTTTCTGAACCAGTCGGTTTGAATGTAGGTGAGGCTTCGTGTTTCTGGGTAGTTGAAGAAATGGAAAAGGCTATACTGAGAAAAGCAAGATGTTATGCAAGAATATCCGGTTATTCGACAGCTCTCGATGCTCATCACCCTACCGCACCAGATCCAAGAGGTGAAGGGGTATATAGAACTATCTCAATGGCTTTGGACGATTCCGGGTATGGAATAGAAGATTTAGGTTGTATCAATGCACATGGTACAGGTACTGAAGTAAACGACAAATGTGAAACCAGAGGGATTGCCCGTTTTATAGATGATAAAAATATTCCCGCAATATCATTGAAGTCTTTTTTTGGTCATTGTATGGGAACAACAGGAATACTTGAGGCTTCATGTAATATTATCGCCATGCAAAAAGGTTTCATTCCTGCAACAATAAATTTCAGGGAAAACCGTCCGGGATGCGAACTGGATTATGTTCCCAATTTTAAACGGGAAAAAAAATATGATGTTTTCGTTTCGTGTAATTCTGCTTTTGGAGGCAGTCATGCATCTGTTGTCATTTCAGACTGGAATAAACCTATAGTCAGAAAAAAAACACCTGATAATGAAAAAATTGTTATTACGGGTATTGGACTTGTAACATCACTTGGTCTTGGAATAGCCGAAAATGTTCGGGCTTTGGTTGCCGGAGAGAAAAAATTCAGTAAAGATGAGTCTGTCTGGCAAAATGGCTTGAAAGCTGAATGCGCGGGGTTTGTTCCTGACTTTAGTTCCAGGGATGTTAACAGGAGACTTGATTTCAGAAAATTGTCAAATAAAATCAGTAAACTGGCTGTTTCCGCTGCTTCTTTTTCCATAGATGATTCCGGTTTAAGGCCTAACAGAAAAACTGCAGAAGAGTTTGGTGTGGCTTTCAGCATAACAAACGGACCGCCGGAAATAATTCATATGGACAAGGTATTCAGCAGTGGTAATCATTCTGCCGACACAACAACTTTTTCAAATATAACAGCCAATTCAATTGCCGGATGGATTGCCAATATACTTTACCTTAAGGGAGTCAACACTACTCTTGGTAATGGACCTCACTCGGCTTTGCAGGCCATGGCGTTTGCATACGACAGTTTGAAGCTTGGAAGAACAAGGTACATGCTTGCCGGTGCTGCTGATGAAATTGACAAACAGACTTTTTACAATTACGATCTTGTAGGTTTTTTGTATAGTGGGGATAAGGAAAAAGATTACAGATACAGAAGTGATGAAGCTAGAAAGAAAGTTCTCGGTGAAGGGGCTGCAGTTTTCATGATGGAAACGCTTTCTGAAGCCCGAAAAAGGGATGCAACTGTATATGGTGAAATTCTTGGATATTCAATTACTTGTGATTCCGACCAGTTTGGAGCCCAATGTCTTGATCCTGAACAACTCGAAATCGCAATGAAAAAGTCACTGGAACGCTCGGGACTGGAAAAAGAAAGTATAGACTTGGTGGTTTGGGCACCTCAGGGAAATATACAGGACAATAAAGTGCTCAGTGTATATGATAAACATTTTAAAGGTAAACCTCTTGTCACAAATACTTTCAATACCGGGTATATTGAAAGCTGCTCGATCATGTCTGCTCTGGGATGTGTTCTGTACAAATTAAACGCGGATAAATCATTATGGCCGCAAATAACCGGAATCGAAAGTGTGGATTGTCTGGATATGAATCGGGAAATTAACAAGGTAATGGTTCTGTCTTCTACGGATCTGGGTTATAATTACTCTGTTGTATTGAATAGAAAACTGGATTAACAATAATAAAACAAGGAGGGCAAATGAATGTGGAGAGAGAAGAAAAAATAAAAACAAGGAAAGAAATACTTCAGAAGCTGAAAGAGGAAATGATAAAAAGGCTTGATCTCCCGTACAAACCGGAAGATATTCATGAGGATATTTCAATACTGGGAGCAGGAATGGGTCTTGATTCACTGGATGCAATAGAGATAGTCATGATTGTGGAGAGCTGTTTTAATGTAAGAATTGAGGATGGTAACACCGCTCCTTTAAGGTCCTTGAATACGATAACAGATTACATTATTGCGCAAAAAGGGGTTGAGAAATGAGAGAAATGTTTTTAAAGGACAAGTTAATTGCCAATGGTATTTCTTTTAAGGAAAGGTATGGGATCAATATACCAGATTCATCTGGAAATATCGAAACTGAATACAACTCTGTAAGGAATGCTGCCGGATTAACCGATTTTTCATTTGTTCAGAAATATTCAATACCTGAACAGGAGGGACTCGATTTTCTGAATAACATTTTTGCCGGCAATGTAGAGAACCTGAGATTCGGAAGGGTGTTGCATACATTTCTGGCAGATGAAAACGGTGATATTGTTTCAGACTGTTATATAGCAAATAACGACGAAGAATTTTTAATATTGTGCGAATCTGTGACAGACGATTCAACTCTTGACAAAATATTGTTTGAAAAAAATAACGGTGCAGATTATGGCCTTAAAAATATTACCGATGACTATGTTATGCTCAGTATTGACGGCTGTAATGCCTGGAAAGCAGCAAAAGCGATTTTTGGTGTTAACATATTGGGTCTTCCGTATCTGTCGATAGAAGAATTTGAATTTGATGATACAAAAGTAAATGTGATCAGGGCAGGAAAAACAGGAGAATTCGGTTATTATGTGCTGGCAGAAAAACGGATCGCAGAAAAGCTTTTTGATACAGCTTCAGAAAAAGTAAAACAGATTGACGGAACTGTTTGCGGGCTGGAGGTACATAATACTCTCAGACTGGATGGCAGGTTTTTTAACATATTCAGTGAAGGTATTGCAGTCAAAAACCCATTGTATCTCGGGCTCCAGTGGATGATTGATCTTGAAAACATGAATTTCATCGGAAGCGAGATTATAAAAAATCAAAGAGATGAAGGTGTTGACAAGAAAATTATAGGTATCGTAATTGAAAACAATGCAGGTGAGGTTGTCCCGGGTGAAAAAATATTTGATGAAAACAATGAAATAGGCAGCATCATTTCTGCAAAGCATTCTTATGTGCTCGATAAAACAGTCGCATTGGCACTGTTGCCATTTGATCTGGCGTATTCAGGGTTGAACTATTTTCTGGGGGCTGCAAATGGTCCGCAAATACAGACAATTTCCATGCCGCCATTCTCACCAAAATCCCTGAATATGAAAATAGATTAACTGACGGAGTTAAAATGGATCTAAAAGACAAAATTGCAATTGTAACTGGTGGTTCACGCGGCATCGGGAAAAAAACGGTAGAGATATTATCGGAACTTGGTGCACGCGTGTATTTTACTTATAATAAGAGTAATGAGGAAGCTGATAAAATTTCAGATAATACCGGAGCTGTTGCAATTCGATGTTGTCAAACAGACAGAAGTTCAATTATGGATATTGTAAATTCAATATTCGAAAAGGAAAAAAGGATTGATATCCTTGTAAATAATGCCGGTATAACAGATGATCAGTTTTTTGCAATTGCAGAAATGGACAGATGGCAGGAAGTTCTGGATGTTAATCTTGACGGAACCGTCTATTGGTCTAAGTCTGTCTGTAAACCAATGATTCAGGCTGGGGGCGGGAGTATAATAAATGTTGCTTCGGTATCCGGATTGGTCGGGATACCGGGGCAAACAAATTATTCGACTTCAAAAGGAGCTATTCTGGCTTTTACAAGATCACTGGCAGCAGAATTGGCATCAAAAAAAGTAAAGGTAAATTCAGTTGTTCCGGGTTTTATCGAAACTGACATGACCGGGAAAATGCCTCGTGATATAAAAAGACAGAATCTTGGCAAAATCGCGCTCAAAAGATTTGGAAAACCGGAAGAAGTTGCAAAAGTTATAGCGTTTCTGGCATCAGATGACTCCTCTTATATTGTCGGCCAGACTATTGTAGTTGACGGTGGCCTTACTGCAACAGCGGTTTTCTGAAATTACGCTTCAGTTCCATTAATCTGATGGAGGTGGGAAGTACTTTTCGAGATTCAGGAAAAGATGCTTGTCACCTTTAAGTATGATTTTCTTGCCGATCAAGGCATCTCTTGGATTGATATCTCCAAGAAAAAGGTCGCCCCATGTCTTGCTGTCGGTTTCTACCTTAAGGTCATATTTGTCGGGTTCCTTGTCTGTAATCAGTTCACTTTTACCCTTGTTTATGTTGATTATAAATTTCAGATTTCTATCTGTAAAATGGAAATACAGTGTAGCTATTACTTTTGCGGTTGAAACAGGATTGATGTAAGAATTTAATTCCCTCATTAAAATTACAGGATCTTTGGTTACCCGTGCTGCAATAATGTTTTCATCATTTATTCCCTGATCATAAGCTTCTTTTACATATTCCCAGTATATTCTGGCATAACTGATATACATTTCGGTGGTCTTGACAATAGGTGCTTTGGCATTATCAATGGTTTCTTTCCTGATACTGCCGTTTGTTCCCAGTTCATATCCGGCTCTTTCAAAAGCTTTTTCGATATTTGTTATTGTCTTTGGTTTTGCAGGTTTGAATCTAAGCAGATAAGATTCAGGTCTTATCAGGATGCCACATGTGTCCAGGTTCATTCCGTTTGCGATCAGTTCAAATGTACGGGTTATAGCAGAAAAGTTATCGTACTCCTTGAAAGCACCACATGTCAGCAAGCCCAGCTTTTTATTTTTCCATTTTTCTGGATAACGTATACTGTTTCGCATCAGTCCAAGCGGAGAACTGTTGAACCCGTATTTTGAAAAAGGCAGGGTTCTTTCGAGAAATTTCAACATTTCACAATTCATCGTGTAATGATACATCGGAGTTATCAGAAATATGATGTCGGATTCAAGAAAAGATTCCATCAGTACTTCCATGTCGTCGTGAATGACACATTTGCCCGGGGTTTTCGACCAGCAGATATAACAGCCTTTACAGGGTTTGATATTGTAGTTAAACAGATCTATGGTTTTGAAGTCTGCACCGGAACTGACTAATCCATCTTTGAAATGTTGAGCCAATTTGTAAGTGTGACCTGTTTTTCTTGGAATAGATTCAATTAGTAATATTTTCATTTTGTTTCCTGCTCCTGTATGGCCAAAGTGAGAAAACCTTTTGCAACTGTAATATTATCGACAAAAGCACCTACCTTATATTTATAAAGAACTCCGAAATTTTCAAGGAATGATGATTCAAGGACAAGATCTGAGCCTGGTCTGACTGGTTTAAGGTATTTCATGTTGTCGGTTGCAAGGTAGAAAATGGATTTCTTGTCATTGTCTGAAGATTTTTCAGATTCCTTCTTTGTAAAACCCCATAAAAGACCGCTTGTCTGTGCAAGTGCATCTGTTATTAAAACTCCGGGCATTATTGGTTCTGAAGGGAAGTGGCCCTTGAAAAAAGGTTCATCGGGTCTAAGGAATCGGTTCGCAACAATCTTTCTGTTCGGTTTGAATTCAGTTATACAATCAACAAAAAGAAACGGGTCACGATGAGGCAGCAGTTCCATAACATCAGAAAGATCATAAATTATTTTTTTTCTCATTATATCTCCACAGTTTTCAGGGTTTGTATAGAAAAGGATCAAGTTTTTTCAATGCTCATTTCCAGCATTTCAGCATTCATCAAATCGTAAACTGTATTTGTTAAATCACTGACACTTTTACCCGACGGGTATACAGGTTCGAGAAAATGAATTTTGTATTGAACTCTGTCCAACGGGAAAAATGAGGAAAGTTTTTTTGTCATAAAGGGTGTATTATTGTACAGTAAGACCGGTACTACAGGGACGTTGTTGTCTGCTGATGTTTTAAACGCCATTTTCCTGAAATCTGAAAGCTTGTCACTTGTTTTACGGGTTCCTTCAGGGAAAAAGAGAAGACTCTGTTTTTCAAGAATTCTGGAACATTTACGACTGGTTTCGATCAGTTTCTGATTTGATCGCAAATCAATTTCACAAAAGTCAAACCATTTGACAAATATCCTGAAAACAGGCCGTTTGGCATACTTCGATTTCATTGTTGGCTTTAAATTTTTAACAAAAGAAAGGATAAGCGGGCCGTCCAGTTTGCCTCTGTGGTTGCATACATAAACTGCCGGACCCAGTGAGGATATCTTATCAAGGCCCTTAACATCCTTCATTTCTATAACACACAGCCCTGCCAGGACTTTCCTGACAAAAAATGAAAGGGAAAAATAGAGCAGTAGAGAAGGGATTTTGTAATTACCAGCGTATTTGCACAAAATAACCACGGGAAGAAATAGAATGGTAAATAAAACAGAGCCAGTCAGATAAAGGGTGTGACCAATAAAGGATGCAACAATTTTCAAAACTTTTTTCACGACAAGATTATCCTTTTTTGACAATATGAAGTAAACAAAACAGATTGTTTTTGATCTTTTTAAGATCTCGACAGGTAAAAAAAATGATTTTATGGTAAAATGCCCTGTTTTCAGATTATATACAGATAGAAAGTTGTTAAAAACCTATGATAAAACCTCCTGAAGGGAATACGGGCAGTTGATAGATCTTTGATGGTTTATCATTTTTATCATCATGGAGATAAGTCCATATATTTTTTCTGTTATAGAGGTTTTGTACTTCAAAATAAAATATGGCATTAAACAAACTGTAACTGTATCTTCTTTCCCATCGTAAATCCAGACGATGATAAGGTTCCATTTCTACCGAATTCAAATCATTCTGTCTGAAACTCCATCTGCCATACAACGTATCGTAGAAATATGGTGTATAAGGTCTGCCGCCTCTGTACCTGAATTTTACAGAGAACTCCTGTCTGTCTGAAAATGGCAAAACCGGAAGTAAAAGTTTGAAAACCAATTTTTGTTTCAGATTACGATACCAGGTTTTATCAGCTAATTCAAATTTATATCCACCAGTAAATGTAAGCACATTCCGGTAATCATAATCGCTTCTGAACCAGTTACTTTTAACAGGATGGGTGTGTTTCCAATATGATCTGGAGTGGGAGTATGCCAGCGAGAATGAAAATGCATCTGTTAATTTTTTCCCAGAAAAAAATTCAATACCGTAACTTTTACCGGTTCCAGATCCGGTTTTACGGTTATTTTTTAAAAAGTGGAATTGTTGTTCAAGATCGTAAAGATAATCAAGAGAAAGGTTGTCGTATCTCTTGTAAAAAGATTCAACAATGAAATTAATACCCGAAAAACCTGGTGAACAGTCTATTCCGATTATGCCTGTTGCTGCACGTTTTGCTTTCTGATTCTTTTTTTCAGCATTTAATATCAGATCAGAAAATTCAGGAAACTGATTCTGGATTCCAAGTGATGAATTTACAGAAATTTTATCATTTACGCGATAGGAGATTGCGATTCGGGGATCTGTTATAGTTTCTCTGGTATGTTTAAGGTATCCGGTACGTAATCCTGTAATCAGCTTGAGTCCGGAGTCGAAGAACAGTGATGAAGAAAGAAACGCACCGGCAGAATTACTCTGTAATTTGTCGGATCTGAAAGCTGCAGTATGAAAAAAATTGCCGTTGGAATCCAGTACCGGTTGACTTTGCATATGGTCGTAAGTAAAAAGCGTATCATCACTGTTTATAATTAGCATGTCAACATCAGTGAGTTTGCCGTATACACCTGACTTGATTCTTAAAAAGTCATTTACAAGAAATTCAGATTCAAGTTTAAGGGTGTATTCCTTTATTGCTGTTTTATTGAAAAAAGAAGTATCTTGACTGTAGGAAGTGATATCATAGCCAAAATTGCTGAATCTGTTATCAAAATTTGACAGGGTAAGAATGGAGCTTATTCTATCACTGAACTTTCTTTCCCAGTTTAAACCTGCAAGAAAACTGGAGCTTCCGGAGATTATGACATCTGTATTCAGATTACGGCTTTCTCTACCGTTTTCTATATCTATATTGCTGTTTCCATATAATGACAAAACAGATATGGTGCTGTTTTTAAAAGATTGTTTTACTTTTCCCTGAACTGCCCAGTATTGGGGTACAGCAGTTCCTGGATCAAATTTTGATACAAAATCCAGATAGCTTTTATTGGCACTGAAAATAAAACTGCTTTTTTTCCATGCTGGTCCTTCAATGTGAAAACCTGCTCCGGTAACACCAAGATCCAGTCCCGCAAAAACCTGTTTGTCATTCCCTTCCCTTAGTGTGACATCAATGACAGAAGATGCTTTGCCGCCATAATCTGCAGGGGGCGCGCCTGCATTGAAAACCAGTTTTTTTACCAATAAAGGATTGAGTAACGATAAGACACCGCCGCCGCTGTTTTCATCCGCAAAATGATTCGGGTTTATAACGTCAATGTTATCTATCAGGAAAAGATTCTCGTTTCTCATTCCACCGCGCACAATGACTTCATTGACATTATCGGCTCCGGAAACAACACCGGGCATGTTCTGGACTATACGCTGTACATCAGCAAGAGCACCCGGAGCTCTCATAAGCTCACTGTTAAGAAATGTTCCTGTTGATGTTACCATATCCACATTTTTCTGCACAGAAGTTGCAGTAACGGTCATGTTTTCGAGTTTGTGTAAAGCCGGGTCAAGAGCAATCTGTAAATGTTGAGGCTTTTTCCCTGAAACATATACATCATTTCTTATGTAAACTACATGGTCATTATGTGTAAAAACAAGATTGTAGGTGCCCTTTTTGGCGATATCAAAATGAAAATACCCGTTTCTGTCGGTTTTCTGAGATAATTCTGTCCCCTGAATTTCTACATTGCATTCAGCGATAGCTTTCTTTGTAAAAGAATCGAATACTACACCTGTAATGTTGCAATAAGATTTTACATATAGCAGCAAAGCTGTAAGGATAAAAAATCTGAAAATCATTATATCAAGAAGCCATTTTTATATCGGATTGATGTACCAGTCAAGCGCAATAATTTTTAACTTCATCAATTCATCAATTTTAGTATAACCAACCAGTGCTGTCTATAACTGATAATTTTTCTTTTAAAATACATAAAATTAAAGGAATTAAGCTAATTTATTATCTCTGAGTAGTGAGTATTAATTGGTAACAAGCTTGTTGAAGCAATATTTGGCGTGTGTGGAACAGGTTTATGGCTGTGAGTGTAAAAATTCGAAATCTCAAATCCGAAATACGAAACAGAACCAAAGAAAAATCTGAAAATAATACAAAAAACACAAGCAATCAGTTTTCTTTCTCAGTCGGTATCGTTGTCGAATATTAGAAACAGTATACCGAACCGATACCGACCTCGAGTTCCGAGTTCCAACCCCGATTAAGGGGATCAAAAAGATATAGATATCAAAACGGTTCCGGGTTTCTTTCGGGGTCGGAATTCGGAATTGGAGCAGGCTTGTTTCTATGTGAGAGTTGGGACAATTACTGTTTCGAATTTTTAATTGTATCCGATTGATTCCGATTTTCTGTAAACGGAGTTAAGCAAAGCTTTCCACACACCCACAAGAGGGAGTTACAGGGCTGCAATGCGTTACCGCGTGGGGTGTGTGCGCTCGGCGACCATGAAAATTTGTCAAAAAACTAAAAAAACGGTAATTTGAGGAAAAAATGGAGTTTCTATCTGGTGTCGCAGATACAATTTTTAAGCGAAATATGAACAAACAAGTATTAAAGAGCATCTGATTCAATTCTTAAAATATAATTTTTAATTATTCCAGATTATTCCAGGCAGTTTTGATTAAATTATATTATACCATTGTACACATCCCGTATACGTATTTTTGGCCTGTTAACATGAAAACCGCTAAAATGAAACGAGTTTTTTATATATTATAAAAGGCTTATTTGTGAAATTATCTATAATATAGAGGGGGAATGAATGAAAAGCGGAAAACTGAATAAGTGGGTGTTAGCGATCTTGTTAAACGCTTTAATGTTTCCGGTATTAGCCGGGGTTGAAAGTCCTTTTGAAGTCGGGACCTGGGGTAATTTCTGTGATGGTGCGATGTCTATTACTTTTGATGACTGGCCAAATTCAGGAGCAAAAAGCATTGCAACAACTGGAAAAGAAGCTTTTAACGAAAGAAACATACCTATGACAATGTTTGTTAACACTAACGGCATGTCATCAGATAATTGGGGAAAACTTGCAGCAGCGTTCGAAGATGGGCACGAAGTTGCAAGTCATAATCACAATCATGATAGTAATCAATCCGGTTTACAACCGTCACATGATGCAATAAAGCAAAATGTACCAGGAGAAAATGCCGTTTCCATTGCATACCCAAACTGTACACCAATAAACTCAAATGAGGTTTTAAAGTATTATATTGTTGGAAGAACATGTGCATCGGATATGATAAATAGTAAATCCCCTTCGGACATGACAAAAATTCAATCAAAAGGTTTTGGAAGTGGGGATGGCAATTACCCAAATAGTGAAAGTGCCATGAACAGTTATGCGCAATCAGCTATTTCTCAAAAAGGTTGGGGAGTACAATTGCATCATGGAATCGGTCCTCAAGACAATCATTCCTGGGCTACAACCGATCTTAATGAAATGAAAAAGCATCTAAAATACCTCGATGAAAACCGTGATAAAATCTGGTGTGAAACTTTCGGTAATGTTGCCAGGTACATTAAAGAGCGTGATGCTGTTTCGCTTTCAGTAACATCTTCAGATGATAACAGTATAACAATATCGGTTACCGATAACCTTGAAAATTCTATATTCAATTATCCGCTTTCAATACGTCGTCCTTTGCCCGATGGATGGACCGATCCTGTTGTTACCCAGGATGGAGAAGAAGTTGAGTTTTCGGTTAATAACGGTTATGTAATGTTTAAAGCGGTTCCGGATGGCGGTGAAGTCGTTATCAGCAGAGATCCTGTTCGTGCACTTAAACATTTATCGCATAAAAACAGCGGTTCTTCTCCTGTTGTATTGAAAAACTCTGTACTGTTGATTGATCAGCAATATTTTAATGGTTCCGAACTGGCAGTTACAATTTTTAATCTTACAGGAAAAATGCTCGGTTCTTACAAAACCGGGAAAAATGAATCAAGAATAGTTCTCCCTGCCGGGAAAATAAACAGGGCCGCTTTTGTTGCTAAAATCACAGGCAAAGATAAAACGCTAATTCAAAAGTTTATGCCGCAGATGTAATTTATAGATAAATCTCATAAAGTTAAATGTCCTTTATAGTGCCCCAAAACCGTGTAGACCTTATGGTATGCACGGTTTTGTTTTATCAGGCGTTTGTTAATTATGAATTATGAATGGTGAGAAATAAAATAGTAATAACAAAATGTATTTGTATTTTACTTTTATCATCTATAATCTATATTAAAAAAAATATTAATAATACGCGACTGAATTTGTGTTAATTCAAATCGGATGATTTAATATACGACTATGCTGACTATGGCCAAAGTATGAGCCGTAAGAGCGAATGAAAACATAACTCCTTGATAATAAACAAGCTATATTAATCTGTCGAATAAGAGAGAACAGAATATAGTGCCATAACATTTTTCGCATAACACCTTAATCCTGGAGGAAGCTTTATGAAAAGCATCATCAAACCTCAGTTTTCACATCTTTTGATTTTACTTTTAACCGTTTTTTTCAGAAATTCTACCGGGGAATTGACTCAGGCGTACAAAGACTCAAC
>Ga0209723_1002814_pt1 | contig 22362 bp, 20 predicted proteins | sample BiotimSIPDNA_2_FD_185750 | JGI IMG/M metagenome (GOLD analysis project Ga0209723, IMG submission 185750) | Anaerobic biogas reactor microbial communites from Washington, USA - Biogas_R2 time_0 SIP DNA (SPAdes) (version 2) | ecosystem: Engineered > Bioreactor > Anaerobic > Unclassified | place...
GGAATCGGGCTTCTCCGAAACCGCCATCAGCCGGGTTTTCAGCAAAGGGACCCGCTTGTCGCGCATTCCTTTTTTCAGGGTGCGGCCCGCCGGGATGGTCGGCCATCCGCCATTTTCAGCTATATCTATGTAATTATTCAGAATATCATGAAGCTTCTGGTAATAATGAAAGCGGGGCGCCAGTTCCTTGAGGGTTCCCTCCAGATCTCCGCTCTCCAGGGCCTTGCTGAGCGTTTTGACGAGGTCCGTATGCCGCGGTTTGTAGACCCAGCCGGGATACTGCTTTTGATGATTGATCCTGCCGCCGGAGTAATGCGCGGCATAGGAAAAGAAGGCTTCCGTCAGCAGCAGGTCCAGGTCGATCAGGAGATCGGGGTTCAGGGGCTGATCCTGCTCCTTGTCCCGGGAAATCGTTTCCATGAGAGATTCGATGCGCTCGATGCCGTAATCCTGGGGGTACAGAGCTTCCCGGTGGGAGCGTTTCAGGAGGTGGAGCAGCTTCTCCGCCAGCACAGCCGATCCCTCTTCCCCGACCCAGGCCGGCCGGCCCTTCCGCTCCAGATAGAGGATTTTCATGAGCCGGGCGGTGTCTTCATCGTTGTAATCAAAATTCAGAAGAGAACGTCCCTTGGCGCTTGCGACCCTCTGCAGAAGGCGGTCTGAAACGGCGTCAGGCGGACTGACGGCGTCCTGCATCCCCGTGGTGATCGACCAGGTCAGGACGACCCCGATCAAAATCAGGAGCTGGATAAGACGGGCTTTTTTAAACCTCACGGATAATCCTTTTTCACGCGTTCGTTACGGCCGCGGCTCTTCAGCCGTCTGCGGAACCGGGGACGGCCATCCCCTATTCTTCCTTGACATAGAACTGCATCTTCAGACCTGCCACTTCCACAAAATCTCCGTCCTTCAGGTCATAACGGGAGTTCATTTCCTGTCCATTGATTTTCATCGATTTACCCCCGGAGGGATTGATGAAGTAGCCCTCTTTCCTCCGGTTGACCAGCGCGGCCACTTTGGGGGCGAAAAAGCCCCTGAGATGGATACCCGCACCGTCTTCCTTTCCGATGGTCGTCACCCTCTCCTTCAGGAGATAATCCCTTCTGTCCGCGGATCCGTTCACGATCACGAAGCCCCCCAGGACGTCCGGCTTGTTTTTGCCCGTGGCGGCCAGAAGATTTTTCTGATCCTGCGGGGCGATCACCATGGTTTCATCCATGGATCTTCCCCTCAGGGTCGCGTTCCGGGGATCCATTTCCCTGTTCCGGTCGGAAATCACTTCCAGGGTGTGAATTCCGACCAGGACCATGTCGCCGTTGAAAATTTCGCTTTTGAAAACTTTCTGCCCGTTGACATATGTTCCATTGAGGCTGTTCGTATCCTCAATGAAGAGAGATTCCCCTTCATTCGTGAACTTTGCATGATGCCCGGAGACAGCCTGGTTGTCAATCACAATATCATTGTCCGGCTTTCTGCCGATGGTTATGACATCTTGCTCGAGGGGGATTTCCTTGACAACGGCTCCTTTGAATTTCAATAAAACCTCCGCCATTCTTTACCTCCTGAACCATCTAAAAAATTTGAGAACCGACGCAAACCGGCGCTTCTTGGCAAGGTAACCCGTAACAACGGTGATATTGTCCTTCCCGCCCTTCTCGTTGGCCATCGTGATCAGCTTCTGGCACGCTACAGAAGGGTTGTCCAGGGATGCCGCCGTAAGCAGAATCTCTTGATCGGAAATCATCCCGGACAAACCGTCGCTGCAGAGAATCAGCACATCGCCCTCCGCCAGAGTCATCTCATCCAGATCGACATCCACAAAGGGTGCAATTCCCAGCGCCCTTGTCAGAACATGCCGAATCGTGGACTGTTCCGCTTCTTCTTTTGAGATCAGGTCATGCTTGACCTGCTCATATACCAGGGTATGATCGTCGGTCAACTGTTCAATTTCTCCTGCCCTGACCAGGTAAATCCGACTGTCTCCCACATGGGCGATGCTCAGTTTTCTGCCCTGGATCATGATGGCCGCCAGGGTTGTTCCCATGCCATGCAGCTGAGGATTGCTCTTTGCCGCTTCATGAATGGCCTTGTTGGCCAGCTGAATGGCGGAGCAAAGCTGATTGGTCTCATCCGAATAGTTTTCATTGTAACAGGAGGCAATCAAGGGGGCTTTGCCTTCTCCGGACTGCTGGAAATAATTCCGCAGAACGTCCACAGCCATTTTGCTGGCCACTTCTCCGGATGCGTGTCCTCCCATGCCATCCGCCACAGCCAGAATCCCCCGCTTGGGGTCCAGAAAAAAGTCATCTTCGTTGTTCGGTCGGATGAGCCCTTTATCGGTTTGGCCGGCAATATTCACTTTCAAGATCATCTCCTAAATGTTGGCATAAACGGCGAGGTCAGAGACGAATTCGCCGCCATTCTGGTAGCGCTTCTCCAGGTCCTTCTCGATGGCTTTGTCCACGATGTCCGCAAAGAGCTCCGGCAGGTGAGGAGCCCGCTCCCTGAGAGGCTTGGGAGCCGTTGAAGTGATTTTGTACATGAGGGTCCCGATGCTGTCTCCCTGGAATGGCTTTTCCCCGGTCAGCATTTCATAAAAAACGACGCCCAGAGAAAAAAGGTCCGAACGGCCGTCGATCTTCTGGCCCGAAATCTGTTCCGGCGACATGTAGCTCGGCGTCCCAAGGACGGCGCCCGTCTGGGTCTTCGAAGAGCTCATGACGCGGGCGATTCCGAAATCGGCGACCCGGATCTCGCCATTATTAAGGATCATGATGTTCGAAGGTTTGATGTCCCTGTGCACAACCCCGTTTCGGTGGGCATAGTCCAAAGCGCCGGCCACGAGGCCTACGATCCGGACGACTTCCGGGATCGGCAGGAGGCTTTCCCGGCTGCAGTATCTGACAAGGTCCGTTCCGTCCAGCAGCTCCATGGCCATGTAGGCGAGATCGGAATCCTCCCCCACGTCATAGATGGTCACAATGTTGGGATGGGATAGCTTTCCCGCGGCTTCCGCCTCCAGGAAAAACCGCTTCTTGGTTTCCAGGAGCCTCTCTTCCTCAATCTCTTCATAGCGCAGTGTCTTGATCGCCACTTCCCTGTTTATCTTCGGATCCTTGCCCAGGTAAACCGTCCCCATGGCTCCGCGTCCAAGCTCCCGGCTGATCTCGTAGCGTCCAATCGTCGGCTTGATTTCGGTTTCCTGCAGAATGACTGTATCATCCTTTCTGCTCCCGGCGGGCTGATGGTTGATGGTATCGCCCGCCAGTTTGATCCTCTGGATCCGGTCATTGATGTCCTTGAAGCTGCCGGCCTGGGCAATGTGGTTGTAAACGGCGGAAGCCTTTGAGAAAAGCCGCTTTCGTTCGAAGTCGAGTCCGAGATTGTACAGGAGCTCTTTCGTGGCTTTGTCCTCAACAGGGCACTTCCGGAATGTATCAAAGGCCATGTCCAGCATTCCCTGGCCCTGAAAGGAAAGCCCGAGCATTTTGCTGGCTTCCACGCTGTCCGCCTCGATGCTCTCCCGTGGGCTTTCGGAAAGGAGATAGTTCCGGGAGGCCGTAACGAGATATCCGAGAATCAGGACCAACGCGGGATGGACGGGTTTTATCCAACAGCCGTGGCCGGCGAGGAGATAAACGGCCGACCCGCACCAGAGGGCCAGCATGGCCAGCATGGCGGCGGCGCTGTACAGGAAGTTCAGCCTGGAGGTGATCAGGATGACCAGGCATCCGAACAGGACCATGCTTCCCAGTTCGAGCCAGATGGCCCATGAAGGCCGCGTGATGTGCTTCTGGTAGAGAATGTTGTTCACCGTGCTGGCGGTCCCGAGCCAGGACGGGGTGTCGGGCCCGATGGGGGTGGCCTGAAAAGATCCCAGGCCGGTGGCGTTGAGGACAAGAATCGCAATCCTGTTTTTAAAGACATCGGGCCGGACTTTGTGGTTGATGACATCCACAAAGGAATAAACAGGGACATCCCCGCCGTAATGGATCAGCATCTGATGCCTGTCAAAGGTGGGAATGCGGGCGCTGCCGATTTCCAACCCGTTTTCCAGGCGGATGTGCTCCAGGTTGTATTTGAGGAACTTCAGGGTCAGCTGCAGGGCGAAGGAGGGGTAATAGCGATTTTCATAATGGATGAGCAGCGGTTCGCTGCGCACGGCGCCGTCCTTGTCGGGCTCCACGTTGGTGTGCCCCAGTGCCAGGGCCGGTTCCGCGAAGGCAGAAAGGGGCGAAATCAGTTCCCTGGCGGTCAGGTTCGGGGCCGTCGTGCTGAGCTTCACCGAATTCCGCATCAAATAATCGGGCAGGGCCTCCACCGCCGCGAGGGAGCCCCCCAGGACAAAGGACAGGGGGAGAACGACCTGGTTGCTCTCAGCGATGGCTGCCGCTAGTATGGTGTCTTGATCCAGCCGCTCTTCCGCTTCTTTCAGGCTTGTGTAAAGCTGTCCGTTGCGGACGCCCTTTGATTCCAACCCGTTGAGAAGATTGCGAATCTCCTCAAGTCCCTGGCCTTGGTCCTTTTCGGAAAGGGGAATGGCAACCCCGATGACCCTGGTTCCGTAAGCTTTCAGTGTGCTGATCATCTGGGCGAGGTGTCCCCTGGACCAGGGCCAGCGGCCGATGGCGGCAATGCTGTTGTTGTCGATCCCGATGATGACGACATTGGATGCCGGGGTCTTATCCTTCAAGGCGGAAATGGCATCATAGGCCTTGTATTCAAGTCGTTCCGTGGGGGTCCAACGCAGGATGCAGGCACCGGCCAGCAGAATGACAAGGAAAACAACGATGACCACATCTGCAGCGATCGAATTTTTAAGCCGGATCATAATTCCTCCTGGTTCTTGTCCCACCCGCTTCGTAGTAAAGGGAGCGTCTCCGGTGATGGAAATTCCAACAGAAGCGTCAAAATATGATGTTTCATGAGAGGGACGAGGCGTTCGGCATTTTCCTGCGGATGTTCTTCCCTTCAGGTGCTGTTCTATGCAAAATGTGACCCCAGATATGAGCAGAGGCCCCATAAATTTTTTTGTGCCGATCCATCCTGGTTCTTTTATGATCCATCCATGGGATGCGGATTGCGGCAGAAGGCATAAAAAGGGGTGGAAAGCGGGTGCCCGTGCAATTCGGCGGGCCCCCGATCAGGGGATTCAGAGGGCGGAGTTTGTTCAATGGATCAGGACATTGAGATCGTCGATGATGGACTGATAGTCCTGATACCGGTCCTCCGGCTTCTTGGCCATCATCTTCCCTATGATATCCGATAGATCGCTTGACAGGATGGGGTTTCTCTTCTTCAGGGGAACCAGCTCCTCATGGAGGTGCTTGAACAGGATCGCTTCGACGTAGTCGCCTTCAAAGGGGGGAACGCCTGCAAAAACGTTGTAAAACGTGGCGCCCAGGGAATAGATGTCACTTCGGCAGTCCAGCGGCTGGCCCATAATGGAGTCCGGAGAGGCGAAAAGGGGTGAGCCGACCAGGCCCTCGGCCTTCTTTTTTCTGCCGGTTCCGTCATTGACGATGGCGACTCCGAAGTCCACGACCTTCAAGATGCCCTGGTCGTCAATCATGATGTTGGCGGGCTTGATGTCCCGGTGGACGATGTTCTGCCGGCTGACGAAATCCAGCGTCCGGCAGATGGTGATGAAGTGTTCCAGCCCTTTGGCGGTGTTGAGATTATTGCGGTCCTTGATGATGTCTGCCAGGGTCCCCCCATTGATCAGCTCCATGGCGAAGTAGAGGACATCCTCGACCTGGTCGATGTAGTAGATCTGTGCAATGTTGGGATGGGTAAAACGGGAGACGAGGCGCGCCTCCTTGACAAACATGTCTCTGTAGGACGCGATGGAGGAGAGATTGTAGGAGATGACCTTGAGGGCCACGTTCCGTTCAAGGACAACATCCCATCCCTTAAAAACACCCCCCATGCCTCCGGCGCCGATAAAAGACACCGCCTTGTAGTTTCCCAGTTTCTTTCCCACCAGGCTGCGATAAAACTTGATTTCCAGCGCCTTTTCGCTTCTGGGCTCGCTGGAATGGTTCAATAGCGGATCGGCAGGCGCCTTCCTGTTGTCCGCCATACGGATGATCATGTCGGCGTGAATTTTTTTCTGGATGGGCCTGTCCACCTCTGCAGATGGCTTTTTGACTGCGGACTTTTTCCCCTCCTCCTTCAGATTGACGACGTAATCGTATGTTTCGATCCAGTCGATAGACTGCTCCGTTTCCACCCCTATTTCCGCCGACAGCTTGTGGTTGTTGATGGAAATGTGCCGGATGTGGCTCTCGACGACGCATGTCCCGCAAGGCAGGGAGAACCGGATGTAAAGGGCCATGCCGAGCCGCCCGAGCAGGGAGGTTTCTATCAGCAGGCCCTGCCTGCTGATGTTTTTTATTCGTCCCGGAAGCCAGAGAATGGAATCGCGGGATAGTTCGATGTTCACCGTCTGTTTGGGGACCAGCCTTTCGCTTTTCCGGCACTCGGCCGGCGGCGGCGAAGAAGCGGCCTCCGGGGGCGGGGCAATGGATTGGTGAAACCCTTCGCCGGGCAATGCGGATATTCCCGCCCTGCCGGTCTTGGCGGGCAGTGTTTCAGCGATGCGTTTCATCAGGACGTTCGGGGCCCCGCTGTCCGGCGTATAGACGATGAAATCGGCGGCCCCCATGCCGAAAGCCTTCCCGGCGTTCCCTTGATCGTGGACGGGCACGAAAAAGACAAAGGGAATTTTCTTCAAGAGGGGAGTGTGCTTGATAAACTCCAGGAATTCATAGCCGCTGGAATCCTCCAGTTCGCTGTCGCAGATGATGAGCGCTACGGAATTGTTGGAGAGCAGATTCAGGGCGCTGCTCATGGCGGTGGCGGTAAGCACCGGGTATCCGGCCCCGAGGAGAGATTTGCAGACCACGTTCAGAAATTTCTTGTCGCGGTTGACTAACAGAATGTAGCTTCTAAGGTCCATAGATCTCGACATGAAGATATCCATTGGAAGTCACTGTTTTGAAGTGCAGGGGTCCTGGTGCATGGGCCTTGGATCGATCTCAGGACAGGGTCGTTTTCGGTTTGATGCAGACATGCAGGGCAAAGGACTGTGTCCCGACCTGGAAGATCAGCACGGCGACGGAGGTGTTCTGCAGATAGCCGATCTGGTGGCCGGGGCCGACGACGACCGAGGGAAGCGATATTTCGAAATGGTACGGTGTTCCCACAAATTCCTTTTTCGTGGAGCCGCTGATCATGTTTATGATTTCGCTGACTCCGTCATGGATCAATTCCGCATCGATTTCCCCCTCTTCCATTCCCATCATCTTCGCGACGATCGCTTTTGCCAGATCCCAGTAGAACGTGACCACGAGCGTTCCCTCGGCATTGCCGGAAAGCCCCATGATGCCGGAAACGTCACCGAAGATTCTGATGGTATTGGAGAAGTAGACTTTCTTGAACTCCACATGGATGGAGGCCATGGTCTGCAGGATATGGCAGGTATTTTTGATGAAGGGGTCCAGGTATTCGAATTCCTCTTCGAGGGGCTCCCTGCCGGGGATCAGGTATCCGTTCATGATGTGCCTGCAGGCGGGCAGGGGATCGGACAGGGACAGGACTTCCGTTGCTCCGGCGATGATGTAGGGTTGCGACGGGATGTCTTTTTTCCGCGCGTTGATGAGAATGATGGGAATATTCTGAAAATTGCATGCATACCGAAGCTTGCAGATCTGCTGCACAACGTGTTCCTGGTTTCTGCCCATTTCCAGAATGATCATCTGATAGCCGTTGAGGGCGATCCCGTCATGAAATTGTTCATATTGAACATCGTCGTTTCCCCCGAACAGCCCGGAAACAACTTTTTCGACCTTTGGACTGCAGTCAATTCCAAGTATTCTCTTCATAGAATCCATCTCCATTTTCTGTTTCTGGTAAATTAGCCGGACCGCCTGATGGATTTCCGGGAGCTGTGACCCGGCCCGTCATGCCATGGCGCTTCTGAACAGATTCTGTGTTCAGGGGAGTCAGTGTTTTTCCAGCACCTGATGAATGGCATCGGTCAGCTGATCCGCGGTAAAGGGCTTGGTGAGATAACCCTGGGCGCCGGCGCGGATCGCTTCCTGTATCCGGTCTTCTTCAGATTCCGTCGATATCATCAAGACGGGAATCTTTTTGAAGCGATCGTCGCCGCGCATTTTTCTGATGACGTCGATGCCGCTCACAAGAGGCATGTTCCAGTCCAGGAGAACCAGATTGATCTCGCCGCCGCTTGCTTCCAGAAGGCTCAGCGCCTCCCTGCCGTTGCCGGCCTGCACGGCTTCGAAACCAATCGATGCGGCTGTCTTTTCGATAATGCCGCGTATTAAACGTGAATCATCTGCAACAATCGCTTTCATCCCTCTTCCCCCTTTTGCATAGTCGTGTTCCTTATTTTTTCAGAGCAATCACCACATCGGGATTGACTTTTCGGATGATGACCCTAAACTGGGCATGACGTCCATTGCGGTACGGTCAAGGTCAAACAATGTTCCCAAGGCTTTTCCGGCTAAAGCATCTTTTTCCTTCATGCTATAACTGTTCCGCCTGTGCGGTCCGGCCGGGTCGGGTATGATATTTGTCTGCCTTCATGGTCACGAATCTTTTCCGTGATCATGACCTACAGGGTGCGGATCGGATGCAGGGCCGCCGTCCGATGCGATCAGGAGAAGATGGCGGATGTATGATAAAAATCACCTTCGGAAGTCATCGACTTGACGACTGAACATTCTCTCTCCGGGTGGAAGGGAGAGAAAGAATGACGCTGTACGTCAATAAATCATGTCCTTGTCTGTTTTGTGCCGAGATGATGGCGGCGCTCGTCAGGGGGCCGGATCGGCTTGAAGCGCAGGCCGCCGTGCAGGGAAGGGAGATTTAACGGGTGTTGAACGTGAACCGTTCGGAAGGGATGATCCCGGCGGTATCGTCCCTCGAGGAAAGAGCGGAGCTGCTGGAGCGCAGCCAATGGATGCCGGAACTGAGCTGGCGGCAGGTGGAAAATTTAGCCCGCTATCTCCAGGGAGCCAGAACGGTCAGGGGCGGCACGATGATTCACGAAGGCTCCCGGGAGGCGTTCATGTGTATCCTGGCGGAGGGGCGGGTTCACATCATCAAGGAGGATGTGGAAGGAAGGGAGAAGCTGCTGTCTGTCATAACGAGGGGTCAGACCTTCGGCGAAATGTCCCTCTTTGACGGGGAGCCGCGCTCCGCTTCGGTGAAGGCTGCCGAAGATACGACCGTGCTGGTCCTGACCCGGGCGAATCTTCACCGGCTTATGGAAGAGGCCCCCATCCTCGGGGCAAAAATCCTGTACAAGCTGGGCCGCCTGATGAGCCAGAGGCTGCGTATGACCAGCGGGAAACTGGTGGAACACCTGTGACGGGAAGCGGCATTTTTCCTCCACAGGCCCGGAATGGCGGAATGTTTAGCCGCCCCGTTTCGAGCGTTCAGTTCCCGGCGGGAAACGCAGGCGAAATATGTTCCAGTGCGGCCTGGAGTTTCTCCAGGGGAAAGGGTTTTCTGAAATAGATGTCTGCACCGGCTTCCTGGAACTTTTGCACCTCCAGGCAGCCGGTGATCCCGATAATGTACATGTGGGGATATCGGAAACAAATCTGTTTGCACAACTCAAAACCGGTCATTCCGGGCATCTGAGCATCGGTTATGACAACATCGTAAGGACTCTGCTGCAGCATTTTCAGAGCTTGCATGCCGTTGTTCGCCTTGGCGGCGGAATAGCCCCAGAGGGAGACGCTGGATTCCAGCAGATCGACTATTTCCATGTCATCGTCAACGATTAGTATGTTCATGTTCCGTCCTTTTTTACGTGGATTTGTTCCGGCTCTGATGCCTTGGGAACCCTTTGCGTCCAGGATGGGATTCTTCTGCAACGTTCTCCCGTTGAGATGACTTCTTAGAATGATGCTGAAAAATTTCCTATCAAGGAAAAGCTTATTTTAGAGGATTTATGTCCTTATTTTTTTCTAAGGGAATGGATGAGAAAAGAGACATTGGAGGAACTTGTCCGCTTTAAGTTTCCTGCTATCCTTAATCGCCGCCCTGAGCCTGGCAACGTCCGACGCCTTGACCAAGCGATTTTTCAGTGACCGGCCCGCCTATGAAATGGGGCTGATCCGCCTGGCCTACACGCTTCCCTGGCTGATCGGCGCGTCGTTCTTCATTTCACCCGCCCGGACGGATGCCGTTTTCTGGGCCTGTGTCCTGGCGGGCCTGCCCCTGGAGGTGCTCGCCTTCCTGTGCTACATGAAGGCCCTGAAAGTGTCCCCCCTCTCCCTCTCGGTGCCTTTCCTGGCCTTTACGCCCGGCTTCATCCTCGTCACCGGCTGGTTTCTTCTCGGGGAAACCGTCCGGATGGGCGGGTTGGCCGGAATCCTTATGATCATCGCCGGTTCGTACTGCCTCAACATATCTTCCTTCAAGCTGGGGGCTTTGCAGCCCGTGCTCGCCATTTTCCGGGAGCCCGGCTCCCGGCTGATGCTGCTGGTTTCCTTCATCTATGCCTTTACGGCCACCCTGGGGAAGCTGGCCGTTCTGCACTCAAGCCCGAGCTACTTCGGCATTGTTTATTATCTGATCCTCACGGCGCTGATGTTGGCGGGCCTGGCCTTCACGGGGAAGAGGCCGGACAGGATCCTGAGAACGCGGAATCCTGGAATGGCACTGGTTCTTGGCGGAATGGTGGCCGTGACGATCTTCAGCCACATGCTGGCTATTTCGTTGACCCAGGCGGCTTACATGATCGCGCTGAAGAGGACCAGCCTCCTGTTCGGCGTGCTGTACGGAGCCTGGTGGTTTCGGGAAGAAAAGATCGGGGAAAGGATGACGGGAGCCACGCTCATGGTGACGGGAGCCCTCCTGATCGGTCTGACCGGTTAGCCGAGGAGCGTGTCCCGGGGGCTGAGGGCATCGTCATTGCCGGTTTCGGATGAATATGCGTCCAGGATGGTTGCATAGAACTCCGTCATCCTGGAGGCGCACAGCCGGCTGCAGAAGGCGGGCGCCGTTTGAAGGGCGGCCTGCCGCCAGCGTCAGAACGGATCGGGCGACCCCTCCGATCTGCGGGATGGATATATTGGTGAACATGCAGACTTTCACCGTCACAGATCGTAGAGCGTTTCATCCACCCTGGGCTGAGCGCGCCGGCTGGTTCCCCTGGTCGTTTTCTGCGCGAGGGTGAACGGATCTTCCGAATCCAGGAGGTCAGCCATTTCCTGTTCGATCTGTTCCGGATCTTCACCCCGCTCCATCCGGCTCAGGGCTTCTTCCATGCCGTCTCCCAGCTGAAGGCCCGTCAGGTCGGACAGCTTCCGCATCAGGCGGACCGCCTGGCGGGGATCCTCCTCATCGATTCCGTCCATCTCGCCGGCCAGCATGTTCATCGCCTTTTCCATCCGGCTTTCGTCGATGGGGGGCATATCGTCTTCCGACGGCTCCTCGCGGCCGCGTGTTATTCTGGCAAACACCGACATCTGGCGCGTCAGGGGAACCGTTTTGCAGGTGGGACAGCTGGGAATCGTTTCCGTGTCGACCCTTCGAGAAAAAAAATTGTAAACCGTGTTGCACTGCGGGCAGTAGAATTCGTAAATCGGCATGACTTCTCCTCGCATCATCGAAATGTGTGGGGATATTTTAGTGCTTGGATGTGAAAAATCAAGTTCATCGAACACCGTCGGACCGCAAAAGCCGGTCGCCCGCGGCAGGAAAGCCTTGAAGGTCCCGCCTTTTCCAGGCATGGGCGGATCGTTTTCCGGTTCACGGCTGCCGGGGCATCAGGCGGGTGATCCGTTCCAGAAGCGGCGGGTGGGAATAGTGAAACGCAACGTACAGGGGATGAGGAAAGAGATTGGACAGGTTGTCCCTGGCCAGGCGCTTCAGGGCCGAAACCATGGGGGCTGATGTGCCCAGGATGGCCCGGCTGAAGTCGTCCGCTTCCCGCTCGAACCGGCGGAGCACCGCGGCGGCAAGGGGGCTTAGAAAAAAGAACAGGGGGCCCGTCAGGATTCCGATGAGCAGAAGCCCGGCGTACGTCACGGGCTGCGGAAAGCCGAAGGTGGCATAGAGCAGGGGCCAGTCCAGCAGGAGGGAGAACAGGTAGAACATCCCCAGCGAGGCGGTTTCCATGAAGATCAGCTGCTTGAGGATGTGCCGTTTTTTCCAGTGCCCGATTTCATGAGCCAGGACGGACAGAATTTCCTGCTGCGTGGAAGAAGCGAGAAGGGTGTCGTACAGGACGATCCGCCGGGTTTTTCCCAGGCCGGTGAAATACGCGTTGGTGTGGCGGCTCCGCTTGCCTTCATCAACCTGATAAATTCCCGATATCTCGAGCCCGGCCCGATTCGCCAGATCCATCACGGCCTCTTTCAAATCCGTATCCTGGATCGGTTCGTAGCGGTTGAACAGGGGGGCGATCACCACCGGATAAAGCCATAACATGAGCAGCTGAAAGGACGCGAACACAAGCCAGGACCAGATCCACCAGGATTTCTCGGCGTAGTGGAGCAGCGACAGGAAGGCTCCCCCCAGCAGGCCCATGAGGATCGTGGAAATGGCGAAGTTTTTCAGGAGGTCTGCCAGCCATAGCCGGAAGGTCATGGTGGTGAATCCGTAGTGCTTTTCGATCCCGAAGATTCGGTAGAGGTCGAAGGGGAGGCCGAACATGCCGCCGGCCAGCGCCAGGGTGCCGAAGAAGACAAGGCCTGACAGGACAAAGGGAAGCTGCATGCCGGCAAGGGCGCCGGTCAGCCAGGGCAGAACGCCGCAGAAGAGAACGGCCAGCGTCAACAGGTCGCCGGCGATTTCCTCCAACGTGGCCAATCGGGATGACTCCACCGTATAATCCGTCATCCGGGAAAGGGTGCCCTCATCGATTTCGCCGTGAAGCATTTCCGGGACGCGCCGTCCATGGCGCTGCAGATGGCGGATATTCAAGAGGGTTAAGCCCTCTCTCAGCAAAACACGGAGAAGAAACACGATCAGGAAAGCCGCCAGCAAGGCGTTAAACTGCACCATCGGTCCCCCAACACCCCTCTATTTTTTCGTTCCGCCCTGTGTGGCGGTCAACAGCAGGTTTTCGTCATGCTCGACCGGCGCATCGGCTCCCGCGCCGGTTCTCTTCAAGCCTGGCGCCTTAGATACCACCTTTGAATCCGAATTGGAATAAACATTGAGCAGCCCACTGCCGCCCCTGCAGCCGGCCCATCGTTTACGCGCGGGAGATGCAAAATTAGATATTGAATGTTGTCGGATTTGGTGACATGATCACTCGTTGAAAAATGATATCCCAATAAACCTCAAAGAAAGTGAAACGATAGCTGCCAAGGATGCCTATGGAACCCAACCTGGAAAATTCTGAACCCGAATTCACAGAGTCAAAAGAGAGTAACTTGAATCCCGACCGGGAAGAGCCGGTCCTGGAGCCGGCCGACACCCTGGCGGAGGTCCGTCTCGAAGAATTGTCTCCGGCCATGCAGGCCGCCGCAGCCAACGCCGGCTGGACTTCACTGATGGAGGTCCAGGCAAAGGCGATGCCCTACATCCTGGCCGGACGGGATCTCATGATCCAGTCCAAAACAGGCAGCGGCAAAACGGGCGCCTATCTCCTGCCCATCCTGGAGCGTATCAACCCCCGGGATGCCTTCTGCCAGGCCCTGATCCTCGTTCCGACGCGGGAGCTGGCCCTTCAGGTTTCAAAAGAGGCCCTTCTGCTGAGCGGGAATTCGGGAATCCGGACTGCCGTAGCTTACGGGGGCGTGGGGTATACTCTCCAACTGGAAGCTTTCCGGGGAGGGGCGCAACTTGTTATTGGAACGCCGGGAAGGATCCTGGACCACCTGATGAGGGGCTCGTTGTCCCTTAAGAGGCTGTCGATTCTCGTCTTCGATGAGGCGGACCGCATGCTTTCCATGGGGTTCTACCCGGACATGAGGCGGATTCAGGAATTCATCCCCCGAAAGATCAACGGTTACCTGCTTTCGGCCACCTTTCCCGCGCACGTCCTTCGCCTGGCGGGTGAATTCCTGAGGAAGCCGGAGCTGCTGAGCTTAAGCCGGGATTCGGTTCATGTGACGGAGACGGAGCATATTTACTATGTGGTTCCCGGTATGGGCAAGGAGCGCTCCCTGGTGCGGATTATCGAGGCGGAAAATCCCGTTTCCGCCATCATCTTCTGCAACACCAAGTCCACGGTCCATTTTGTGAGCGTCGTACTGAAGCGGTTCGGCTATGATGCCGATGAGCTGAGTTCCGAGTTGACCCAGAAAGCCCGCGAAAAAGTGATGGCGAGGATTAAAAACGGGCTTCTCCGGTTTCTGGTGGCTACGGATGTAGCCGCACGGGGCATCGATATCCCCGATCTGTCCCATGTCATTCAGTATGAGCCCCCTGAGGATCCCGAAGCCTACATTCACCGCGCCGGCCGCACAGGCCGCAAAGGCGCCAGCGGTACGGCCATTTCTCTTGTCGCGGAAATGGAGCAGTTCCGGTTGCGGGACATCGCGAAGTCCTTCAGCATTAACCTGCAGCAGAGGACTCTGCCCGCAGACGAGGAAGTGGAGGGCATCGTTTCCCAGCGTGTCACCGCCCTGCTGGAGGCCAAGCTGAGAATGCGGGACTGCCTTCAGGTTGAACACATGCAGCGCTTTCTTCCCCTGGTTAAAACTCTGCTGCAGAACGAGGATGAGATGGCCCTGATCGCCATGCTTGTGGACGATTTTTACCAGGCCACCCTGAACACGCCGCCCCCCCAGCCTCCGGAACTGACCGCCGCGGAGGAATCCGAGCAGATCGACACGCCGCCCGTCCCGACTTCCGGCGAACAAAAGAAGCGGCGTCGGCGCAAGCCGTCCCGAAGTTCTTTCCGGAAGCCTCCGGAAGGGGGAGAATCGCCCGAACCCGCTGAAAAGGGCTGATCCTGACGGGCCTTCGGGGCTCCACCAGCATCTCGGGCAACCGGCAAATCCCCGAGCAGGTTGCCTCCTGCGGCACGGTTTGAAGCAGCGCCTGACCGTCCGCGCGGGGGCGTTCCCTCCTTTCCCCTCAAGCCCTTCCGCAACCGGTTTCTCTTTGCGGAGGGGTGGCCTGTGCCGTAGTATGTGAAAATCCTCACCGAAACGCCTTCTTCCCGGAGCCAGGGGCACGGAAGCTGCAGTTCAGGGAGAGAAATACCGGATTCCGGACGAGTACTTCCAACCCCTGACCAGGGCGCACTCTGCGCCGTCTTTCTTGTCGGCACCACCCATCGATCCGTTGCGAGGTTGCAGGAATTTCGTTTTGAATTGCGGCTCACGATGAAGGCAACAAGCGGGATTTTTATTTTACAGGCCGGGGAAAAAACGCTATGAAAAGAGGAAATTCCGGCGGCAGCAGGAGGCTGCGCTCTTTAGTCGCCGTGTCCGGCAGGAAGTCGGTTGACCTGTACGGCGCATGGATGCGGAATGGGAATCTGGCGATTTTCGAGGTGACACGATGAGTGCTCTGCAGAATATTCTATCCCGGCTGGTCGAGACCCCTCTGATTTTTGATGGGGCGATGGGAACGATGATTTATGACAAGGGTGTTTTCATTCAAACCTGCTACGACGAATTGTGCCTGACGAGCCCCGGACTGGTCCGGGAAATCCATGAACAGTATGCGAAAGCCGGGGCGGAGGTGCTGGAAACCAATTCCTTCGGCGCCAACCGGATCAAGCTGCGTCCCTACGGGCTGGCCGAAAAGGTGGCCGAGATCAATCGGGCGGCCGTTAAGCTGGCCCGCCAGGCGGCCGGACCGGACTTGTATGTGGCCGGTTCCGTCGGGCCCTGTACCCAGGGCGGCCAGGTGATCGCCGGGGGCGAGATTGCGGAAGTCGAAGCCGCCTTCCGGGAGCAGGTGAAAGCCCTGGCCGGGGAAGGCATCGATCTTTTGATTCTGGAAACCTTTTCGGATTTGAAGGAACTGCAGCTGGCCGCCCGGATTGCCCGGGAGGAGGGGGTGCCGGTCCTGGCCTCCTTTGCCGTCGACGAAGAAGGCGAAACGGCTGCCGGAACGCCGGCGGAAAAGCTGGCCGCCGCTCTTGAAGCCGATCCCCATGTGGATGCCATCGGCCTGAACTGCGGCACCGGCCCGGCGGGAATGTACGAAGCCCTGCTGAAGATCCTGCCCGTGGTGAGCAAACCGGTGGTTGTGATGCCCAATGCCGGAATGCCGAGGACCGTTGGCGGCCGGACCCTTTATCTGGCCAATCCCGAATATTTTACCGAATACGCCAAGAAGTTCATCGAACTGGGCGTCCGCGGGATCGGCGGCTGCTGCGGCTCCACTCCGGAGCATATCGCCACTGCGGCCCGCGCCGTCCGCGGTCTCAGCGGTGTTCGGAGGCACATTGAAGTCGTCTCCCGCCGGCCCGCTCCGGCACAGCAGAACATCATCCCCACAGCGGAGAAATCGCGACTGGCGGCAAAGATGTTTTCCGGCCGGAAGGTGACGTCCGTGGAGATTCTTCCCCCCCGGGCCAGCGACTTCAGCAACATGCTTGCCAAGGTCCGCCGTTGCCATGAAGCCGGCATCGACGCCATCAATATCCCCGATGGCCCCCGGGCCAGCGCCCGGGTATCGCCCATGATTACGGCCCTGGTCATCCTCAAGGAGGTGGGAATTGAACCGGTGGTTCATTACTGCTGCCGCGACCGGAATCTCATCGGCATGCAGAGCGATCTGCTCGGCGGATACGCCGTCGGTCTGACCAACTACCTCATCATCACCGGGGATCCTCCGAAGCTGGGAAATTGCCCGGAGGCGACGGGCGTCTTCGATGTGGATGCCATCGGCCTCACGCGGGTGGTTTCCAATCTGAATGCCGGCTGGGATATCGGGGGCAGCCCCGTGGACCCGCCCACAGGCATCCTGATCGGTGTGGGCGCGAATCCCTGCGCGGTGGATCTGGAGCGGGAAATAGACCGGTACTTCCAGAAGATCGAGGCCGGCGCCGAATTCGCCATCACCCAGCCCGTCTTTGATGCGGAAGCCCTGCTGCGCTTTCTGGACCGTGTCGAACGATACGCGAAGCGGATACCCGTTCTGGCCGGAGTGTGGCCGCTCCTGAGTTATCGGAATGCGGAATTTATGAACAATGAAGTTCCCGGCGTCGTGGTGCCGCAGGAGATCCTCCGCCGCATGGCCGGATGCGGGTCCGGGGATGAAAGCCGGCACGCGGGAATCGAGATCGCCAGGACCATCTGTGCGGAAATCCATGACCGGGTTGCCGGTTTTCAGGTGTCCGCCCCCCTGAACAATGTCGAAATCGCCCTGGCCGTATTGGGGAAAAGCGAAGGTTAAGGGGCGGAAGGGAAAACTTTTTTTGTATGGAAATAATTTTTTGACACTGATATGAGAAAGGGGAATCATCCAAACGAATTAAAGAGTTAATGGATCAGGGTTCCCAGGGGTATAACGACTGAATAGGACCAGAGTGAAAGCGAAATGATTGTTCGATGCTGGGGGGCAAGGGGGTCCATTCCCGTTTCCGGGAAAGAATATCTGAAGTATGGAGGCGATACAACCTGTATCGAAATTCGGACGCAGCAGGGAGAGGTTATCATCGTCGATGCCGGCTCCGGGATCCGGGGGCTTGGGAACCTCCTGCTCAAAGAGCGCCGCTTCGACTACACCCTGATCTTTACACATGCCCACTGGGATCATCTGATCGGATTTCCCTTCTTCAAGCCGATCTACCACCCAGGAACGCGCATGACGCTCATCGGTTGCCCCTTTGTCCAGATTTCCGCCCGGGAGATGATCTCGCGCATCATGGCGCCGCCGAACTTTCCCCTCACCCTTGGAGACGTCTGCGCCAATCTGGCTTTCCGGCCGGCCTGCGTTGAACCCTTTGACATAGGTTCCATGCGGATAACGCCCGTTCCCCTGAGCCACCCCGACGGCGGCGGCGGCTATCGTTTTGAGGAGGCCGGCAAAAGTTGCGTGTTATTGACAGACAATGAATTGACCCACCGCCATCCCGGCGGGCTTCTTTATGAAGATTATCGCCAGTTTGCCGAAGGGGCGGATTTGCTCATCCATGATGCGGAATATACCGAGGCGGACTATCTGAAAAAAAAGGCATGGGGCCACACCGTATATAGGGACGCTCTGCGCCTGGCTCTGGGTGCGGGTGTGAAGAAACTGGGATTGTTCCACCACAACCAGGAACGAACGGATTCGGAGCTGGATTCCATCGTGGAAGACTGCCGCAAGGCCATCCTGCTTGGCGGGCATCGGCTGGACTGCTTTGCTCTCGAGCAGGAAATGGAGATTTCCCTGTAGAATAAACGGAATGCGGCACCGGGAGTCGATCATCAAGCCGCTTATTCATAAGCGCAATGGCAGCGGCCGCAGGGATATGTCGGAGCGTTCGAAAGAACAGGAGGTTGAAAATGCCGCAGATATTGATTGTAGAAGATGATGATGAACTCCGGACCGTTTTGAAAGAGGTCCTGGAGCAGGAAGGATATGGGGTGTGTGAAGCGTCGGACGGCAGGGCCGCCATGGAAATGCAGCGCCTGACAGGGGCCGATCTCGTCATTACGGACCTGATCATGCCGGAAATGGATGGAATAGAAACCATCATGGCCCTGCGGAAGGGATTCCCCTGGGTAAAAATTATCGCCATGTCCGGCGGACACCGCGCCGGTCCGAGGGCCTTTCTCAACCTGGCCAAGGCGCTGGGTGCGCATCGGACGCTTCACAAACCGTTTGTTTTCCAGGATATGCTGGAAGCGGTTGATGAACTTCTGGAGGAAACGTCCTGGGACAGTCCGAAAGGCCGCGTTTTGTCCTGAGGAATCCGCAGGCGGCAACCTGCGGACAACCTGCCGGGAAAGTGAAAGGAGCTGGGAAGTTTCATGCGCAGAGTGCCTTCGGAAAAGCTGGAGCCGGGGATGATCCTGGCCAGGCCGATCCTGATGAAAAACGGAATGGTCCTGTTCGGAGAGGGGACGGAATTGACGGACGGCTATATCGAGCGGATTCGAAACATGGCCGTTGAATCCATCCAGGTCGAAGGCAGCGCCCCCTTGACCGAACCGTGGGAAAAATTGATGGAGGAACTGGAGGCGAGATTCCGTCCCGTGGAGCAGCAACCCTACATGAAGCTGTTGAAGAAGCTGGTGGAAGAGCAGATCACCGAGCATTACCAATCATGAGGACCTGCTGACGGAATCCCGGGGATAAGGCCATTTCATGGATATCAGGATATTGCGCCAGAAGATTGAAAAGATCGAAATGCTGCCCACCGTTCCCGACGTGATCAAACGCCTGGCCGTGATCATCGGGAATCCAAAGATTTCGCTCAGCGAAATCAGCAGCTTTATATCCAGTGACCCGGTCCTTACCAGCAGAATCCTGAAAATGGTCAATTCCGCCATTTTCGGGTTTCCGGGAAGGATTTCCTCCGTCACGCACGCGGTGACGCTGCTGGGCTTCAATGTGATCAAGGGGCTGCTGATGGGGGTCACGGTTCTGGATCTCATGGAAACGACCATGATCGGCCTCCGGGAGCATTCCATCGGCTGCGCTGCCGCGGCGCGGACCATCGCGGCCAGGAAGGGGCTGAAGAACACGGAGGATGTGTCCGTGGCCGGATTGCTTCATGACCTCGGCAAGGTGATCCTCCTGCTGCAATTTCCCCAGGATTACGGGATGGTCCTGAAGACGGCGGAACGGAAAGGGATGCTGGTCTACGACGCTGAACAGGAGCATTTTTCGGAATCGCATGCGACAGTGGGTCTGTGGCTTGCCGAAAAATGGCAGTTTCCGAAGCATCTGACGGATGTCATTGCCTTCCATCACAAGCCCGGCCTGGCAAAGGACGCCCCCATGGAGACCGCCATCGTCCATCTGGCGGACATCCTGACCCGGGGCATGGGCTTCGGTTATGCCGGCGACGCCCTGGTTCCGGCGGTTTCCCCCGCTGCCTTCGAGCAACTCAATCTCAGCGAAGAGGATATCCGGGATGTTCTGCGAACCATTGATTCCATGAAGGGAATGGGGGATGACCTGGGATGGTGAGCAGAAAAACCATCGTATTGATCGGCGGAAATCCGGATACGTTCATCCTTCTGGAGCGCGAACTGTGCGCCTCTTATTCCGTTGTTTTCTTCAAGGGGATTCAGCAGGCCCTGGATTTTCTTTACACCGGGGTGCCGGATCTTGTGTTGATCGAATGGCAGAAGGAGGATGAGGCGACGGCGGATGTCCTTCGGACGTTCAAGGCCGAACCTCTTTTTCGGCAGCTCCCCTTCCTTGCGATCCTGGATGAACCAAGCTCAGCCCTGAACTGGGATGTGCTCCCCGTTGAGGATTATCTCCGCAGGAAAGATCTCGAAGCGGAGGCGGCCAACCGGGTCGAACTGTGCATCCTGCGGTCCGAACGGCTGCTGGAGCTCAATCCCCTTACCCGGCTGCCGGGCAATATCTCCATCAACCGTGAAATCCAGACGCGCCTGGACCGCGGTGAGGAGTTTGACCTGGCCTATGCCGACCTGGACCACTTCAAGCCCTTCAACGACAAGTACGGTTTCAGCCGGGGCGACGAGGTTCTCCGCATCATGGGGCGCCTCATCCTGAACATTGTTCAGAGCCGGCAGCCCCGGGGCAGCTATATCGGCCACATCGGAGGCGATGATTTCATCTTCATCATGGATGTGGGCCTTGCGGAAGCCGCCTCGAAAGTCATTGTCGAAGCCTTCGATCAGATTATTCCGACCTTTTATGATCCTGACGACCGGGGGCGGGGTTATATCGAATCCGTGGATCGGCAGGGACAGATCCGGCATTTTCCCCTGATGACCGTCTCCATCGGAGGGGTCACCCATCGACGCGTCCATGGACTGTCGCACTATGGGGAGCTGACCGAGGCGGTTTCCCAGATGAAGTGCTACGCCAAATCACATTCCGGCAGCTGCTTCCGCTCGGACCAGCGTGCACCCGTCCCTTCAGGTTCCCATGGCCCCCATCCCTTCCTTGCCTGAGCTCTGATTCATCCTGCATCCTTGGTGAAGTACCGCTTCTCTATTCAGTCCGTAACGAACTTCTCATCCTCATAGCAAATCTGTACATGAATTAATTGACATACACGCCACTTAATCTATAATATCAAAAATATAGTCGTCCTTTAAAAAATAATGTTTGATTAACTCAAGACTAATGGAGGGATGCCATGAACGGGAAAAAACATTCAGCCTTGTCAGCAGTGATTTTGGTATTAACGCTGATCATTTCCTTTACCGCATCAGCGGCAAACTATGAAATCGCTCCTTTGGCCGACAGTTATGTGAACAGCTTGTACCCCAACACCAATTACGGAAGCGATGAGCGTTTATATGCACACTATGGGAGCAATTCCACCAAGCGAACATTTTTGAGATTTGATCTTACAGGATTGCCGGCCGGCGAAATCATTACGGGGGCATCCCTATTGCTGTATACCGATGGAGGCGTTCAAGGGCTGGCTGTAGATGCTCACCACGTGGCCAATGATGCCTGGACAGAAGATTTGTTGACTTGGAATAACCAACCCGGCTGCGATGCATTTGTGCTGCACTCGGCTGAAACGGTACATGGATGGATGGAGTGGTCCATTCCGTTGGAGACGTTCACAGCCGACACGGATGGTTTACTGTCCATTCTGATCAAGCTTGGAAGTGAAAGCGGTGACAGTGCCACAGCCACCTTCTACAGCCGTGAAGCTACGATAAAACCAGCGGAACTGCCGTATCTTTCAGTCAGCACTACCACGCCGGTCCCTATACCCCCTGCGATGCTGTTGTTTGGCATAGGCCTAGTTGTTCTTGCAGGAGTCAGGAGGAACATAGACTGAAGACTCCCCTCACGGGATATTAAAAGCAGGGTCAAACGTCTCCGCATTTTTAGTATCGTGGATCACGGCTGTCCGGGTAACATTAATGAGGCATGGTTTAATAAGTTGATATAATACATAAAATGAACTGTTTTCGATTTGAATTTACTTTGTGCATTCCGGTCTGTACCTTCCTGCCCAAAACGGGAGGGAGGGGTGAACATGAATGCAGGCAAAACTGTGTTCGCACAGATATTGGAGCATTTCCCAAGCTATGAGTTTGGCAAGTTCGTCAAGAAGTACAATGGCAATCACAGGGTCAGAAGGTTTCCCTGGTACGATCAGTTTCTTTGTCTTGCGTACGCCCAGCTTACCCCGCGTTCGACAGTTATAGGCATATTTTGACCTTTTGAATAGCGTAAGTCATTGAATTTTCACAGTCGGACTCTCAAAAAACTGAAAAACCTGTAGGCATGCGAAATATGTAATTATGCTTG
>Ga0209723_1002817_pt1 | contig 22344 bp, 15 predicted proteins | sample BiotimSIPDNA_2_FD_185750 | JGI IMG/M metagenome (GOLD analysis project Ga0209723, IMG submission 185750) | Anaerobic biogas reactor microbial communites from Washington, USA - Biogas_R2 time_0 SIP DNA (SPAdes) (version 2) | ecosystem: Engineered > Bioreactor > Anaerobic > Unclassified | place...
CTTTTTGCATGTTGTGCGCCAGTTTGAAAATGCCAGTGTTCCCCACCTGGCTGAGAGCATCGACCCGATCCGTGATATTCTGACCATGGATACCGACTTTATATTGAATGATCTGCTCATGGTGGAGCGTCGCCTGGAAAAGCTGCGTGAAGAACACCGCCGTGGCGTTTCCCGCCCAAGGGATGTGATCCAATCAGAAATTGATCTGTTCGAACGGCTTGAAGCCATGCTAAACGCAGAAAAACCGCTCCGCCATTTTACATTCTCTCCCGAAGAAGACAAAATTGTTTCCAGTTTTGGTTTTCTGAGCCGCAAACCTCAAATCATTGTTTTCAATCAGTCTGAAGACCAGGCTGCCATCGACTATACCAGCCCGCATCCACATACCACTGTGGTCAGTCTGCCAGCCAAGTTGGAAATGGATATCATGGCACTGGAGCCGGAAGATGCTGCCATGTTCATGGAAGAATTTGGTGTAACTGAACTGGGGATGTCACGTCTGATCAAGGTTTCTTACGATCTGCTCAATGTGCACAGTTTCTTTACCGCAGGCGAAAAAGAAGTGCATGTGTGGACTCTCCGCAAAGGCAGCAACGCCCGCGAAGCTGCCGGCACCATCCATTCAGATATGGAAAAAGGATTCATCCGCGCTGAGGTAATTTCGTTTGAAGATCTGGTTACCTACGGAACCACAGCAGAAGCCCGCAATCATGGTCGCCTGCGTGTGGAGGGCAAGAACTATATCATTGAAGATGGCGACATTATCGAGATTCGCTTTAATATTTGACCGGTAGAGAAGCGGCTCTATTGTCCTGAAAGGGTGATCCCTTCCATATATTGTTTAATGGCAAAACCATAAGTGGATTGGCTTAATACCATTCTCCATCAGTTGCCAGTCTTGAAGGCAAAGCAGATTTAGTTCCTACGATTCCAATAAACTTCGCAGATCTTCAAAATCGACCCGCGAGGTCAAATCCAGGCTGATCGGCGTGACCGAGACGAGCTTATCCAGCAACACTGTTTTCAGATCGCTATCCTTTTCAACTGTAGCTTCATTTACTTTAGTATAGTAACTGACGTTCTCAGTTCCGGTCTGTGGATCGAACTCAGAGGTAACTTCAAAATAACGCTGACGCGATTGGCGCGTGACCAGCCAGGGGGTCTCCGGTGTAGCATCTGCCGGCACATCTACTTTCAGCACATCCACATCAAAAGGCATCTCAAGTCGCAGCAGTTTTTCCGCGAAGAAGCGTGTAAACCAGGCAGCAGTACTGAAATTAACTTTATCTGACAGGTTAAAGTGTTCACTCACAGCGGTCTGAAGTGAAACCGCCAAGGCTGGGTAACCAAAGGAAGCCGCTTCAAGCGCCGCGCCTACCGTGCCGCTGACCGTAACGCCTGAAGCAACATTTTCACCGTAGTTTATTCCGGAGACAACCAGGTCAGGCTTAATATCCTTCATCACACTGAGCAAGCCATGTAAAACCGCCTGCGCAGGAGAACCGCCTATCCCATATACCTGCCAGGTTTCTCCATTGATCGCTAATTCTTGTGTTTCCCGGATTCTGTCTGATTCGCGCGGCAAAGCCCGCCCCATCGAGGTCTGTTGGACCCGGGGCGCTACTACATGGACATACCCAAGGGTTGAAAGTGCTTCCGCGGCAGCCCATAATCCGGGCGAATTGATACTGTCATCATTGGTCAATAAAATTTGAGGGCGTTCATTAATTGTCATACCCCGATTTTACCCGATGTAGCTGTTTTATTCCGTTAGTGAATGGTTAATCGCTAATGCGTGCCATCACAGGCAGTCTCTCCGGTATAATCAATGCATGATCAAACTCCTCCACTTTGCTGATGCTCACATCGACATGACCAATTTTGGTGCTCACAACCCTGAAACCGGTTTGCCGGAACGTGTAATGGACTTTTTGCGCAGTCTTGACACGATCGTCCAGGCTGCCATTGACGAAGAAGTGGATCTGGTCATTTTTGCTGGCGATGCCTATAAAGACAGGGCTCCCGCGCCCACTTTCCAACGTGAATGGGGTCGCCGCCTGATGCGCCTTTCAAAAGCCGGGATTCCTACCATTCTTCTCACCGGCAACCACGACATCTCCCCCTCCCAGCGTAAAGCGCATGCCTTGCAAGAGTTTGACACACTTGCTCCGGATCATATTCATGTGGTCAGTAATCTCAGCTTACTCACTCCTGCCGACCTGGAAGGGTTGCCCATCCAGGTGATGGCAATTCCCTGGATCACCCGTGCCGGGGTTTTGCAAACAATAACCTCAGGTGAGTCTGAAGAAGAAGACCCATTGCGTTTTATCGAGAACAGCGTGTCCGATTGGATCATGCTCGCTCTTGGCGAGACTGACCCCGACCTGCCAGTGATCCTGACTGCTCATGCTTCTGTGGCGGGAGCCAAACTTGGCAATGAACAGGAGATCAAAATTGGCAGAGATGTCATCCTGCCGTTGGGGCTGGTCTGCAATCCGCGTTTCGATTATGTCGCTCTTGGTCACATCCATCGCTACCAGGACCTGAATATAGGCAACCAACCGCCGGTAGTCTACCCGGGTTCGATCGAGCGGGTCGATTTTGGGGAAGTGAACGAGGAAAAGGGGTTTGTGATTGCCAGGATAGAGAAAGGGCACACCACTTATGAGTGGCGCAAACTGCCCATCCGTAAGTTTATCGACCGAAGTGTAATCCTTATTGACGAACAAAATGTCAATGAGAAACTAATAGACGCCTTGCCCCCACAGGAAGCGCTGAAAGATGCCATCGTACGCTTGAAAATCACCTATCCCCAGGGATATGAGGTTTTGATAGATGAGGCACGCTTGCATGCCTTTGCCAAAGATGCTTTTGAATTCAAGTTGCACAAGAATTCGGTCTCCGAAGCCCGCAGCCGATTGCCTGACGGTCAGGAAACCAGTTCGTTGAGCCCCCTCGAATTGCTGGAGTTATTCTGGAAAGAAAAACATGAGGGGGAAGGTGAGCGGGAACGCCTTCAGGAGCTCGCCCAAGACCTTATCAACCAGGTCATGAGCGGCGAGGATGCACAGATCTGAGAGAAATGACCATAACCTTAGAAGAAGCACAATCCTGGTATCAGGAAGCAGATGAAGTTCATAATTTTGAGCATGTCTTGCGAGTCAAGGCGATGGCAGAACGCATCGGTAAAGCCGAGGGGGCAGACCTTGAAATCATCGAAGCGGCCGCCTACTTGCACGATTCTCGCGGTGCCAGCCCAGCTGAGGGCGGAACAGCCAGGAAAGAACACCATATCACGTCAGCAGAGTTTGCCGGAGAAGTGCTTGTCAGCAAAGGTTGGTCACAGAAACGCATTGAAGCAGTGCAGCACTGTATCCGCGCTCACCGCTACCGCCACAACGGCGAGCGACCTGAAAGCCTGGAGGCTCAGTGTCTTTTTGACGCGGACAAGCTGGACGTGCTGGGCGCAATTGGTGCAGCCCGAACTATTGCCTATGCTGTTCTGGCTGGGCAGCCGGTCTTAAGCGAACCCTCCCAACAGTTTCTGGAAACTGGCAAAAAAGAGCCGGGGGAATCCCATAGCTCTTATCATGAATACCTGTTCAAGCTTCGGAAAGTCAAGGACCAGCTTTTCACAAGAACTGGCAGGCTGATTGCTGAAGACCGTAACGCATTTCTAACCGAGTTTTACACCCGGTTGCTGGCAGAATATAAGGGCGAACGCTAAAAGCGCGTTTACTTCGTGGCGCAGGCGATGCAGGGGTCAAAGGCACGCACCACGCGCCCGACTGCCCGTCCCAATTCACTGCTGATCCCGTCTGAACTGACGTATCGTTTCGCAGCCACCATCAGTGCCCTTCGGATCGCCAGCATGTTATGCACCGTTGGGATGATAAAATCGGCGTTCTTGATCAAACCGTTTTCCACTTCATAGTGGTGGATCAACGGTCCTCGTGGGGCTTCCACCAACCCATATCCCACTCCATCCCTCGGGGTGTAGCCGACTTCAGTCTCACCATGTTCCAGGTCAGCTTCCAACATCAAGCGTGACTTCTCGAGCGCATGCACCAACTCGATACCGCGGCAGAGATCAAAGAACATAATGGCGTGCGCCGGACGCCCAAAGGTTTCCACAAAACGCTTCAGGAAAGCATCCGCTTTGGGTGTTCCAAATGAGGTGGTTAGGTTGATTCGAGCCAGACTATTGGCGCGCATGATATTCCCCTGGAAACTGCTGATGCCGGCGTACGAATAATCACTGTCTTCAACCTGAAGGTACGACTCAAACTCATGCGCATCGAAAGTCTGACACTCTCTTCCTTCCGGGCACATCAATCGCAGCCGCTTGCTGTTCAGGCGGAAATGGTTGCTTTCAGTGGACGCCAGGTAATAGGTTGGTTCGTCATCGCCCCAGGATCCAATCCGGTTTCCCATCTCCATGGACATTTGCCAGTAAGTATCCACCAGGTTATAAGCAACTGGTAAAAGCTCATCAATCGTCATAATCATTTCATCGGCTTTTTGGCGGGGGATACCACTGGTAACGCCACCAATCGTGGTCTTGATTGGGTGGATGAACTGACCACCAGCCAGGCTGATGAGATCGGTTCCGATCTTCCGAACGCGTAGTGCCATTTGTGCCAGAGAAAACTGGCGCTCTTTCTCTTTCTGTGTTTCTGATACTTCAAAGAGGGAACTGGCATTGAGTCGGTCGGGCATGGTAAAGATAAAGAGCGATGTTGCCTGGTTCTGGATCAGTTGACCGAGTAACAAAACTTCCCGAATTTCTTCCGCCAATGGTGGAGGTGTGACCCCAAAGACATCTTCCAAAGCTTTAACCGATGCCACCTGGTGAGCAGTTGAGCAAACCCCGCAGATACGCGGCACGATCACAGTGATTTGTTCGGCAGGTACACCCTGGACATAATAGCTGAAACCTCTCATTTCCATTGCCTGGAAATCTGCACGAAAAACTTCATCATCATGAATATCGATCACGACCCGGGCATGTCCTTCAATACGACTGAGTGGGTAAGTTATAGTAGTCATCAGATCATCTTCTCTTTTGTCCGTAAAGGCAGGGACTCATCCTGTGTATAGTCAGTAAACTGATCAAGGAAAAGCGAGAGCCAGGGTGATTCCAGGGCTTCATTGATCTCTTCTTCAGGGATATCAGTCATGCGGGTAAATACTCGTCGCAGATTATCCAGAACAAATTTTGGTTCTTTGTTCAGATAGGGATTGGCTGGACCGCGGCAGCCCACACAAGCATGTCCGGGTCGCGTGCAGAGTGCGCCGCAACCTCCGCGAGTGGATGTGCCAACACAAAGGTATCCCTGGTTGATCAGGCAGATATCGGGCAAGGTCACCCCACTGCGCATGCCTGTAATTGAGGTTGGGCGCATGTCTTGCAGTTTCTGACGACCGCACTCCTGGCAAACGATGGACGCGATTTTTGCGTTTTCGCCCTCCTTCAAAGCAGTCATGAACAATTGTGGTGTAGGCGGGCAGCCTGGGAGGTACAGGTCAACTGGTACAAATCGATCGATCGGAAAAGCGCGTGGCAGCATGTCCGGCAGACGCAGCCTGTGCGATGAAAGCAAATAGGTGTCCCGCGCCTGGTGTGTTTCACGAATCTGGGCAACCCCGCCGGAAAGAGCACATGTGCCAACTGCGATCACTTTCTTAGAGCGCGATGCACCCTTGCGCAGGTTGTGAATATCCTCATCAGTACGTACTCCTCCCGAAACAAGCAAAACCTCTACATCGTCAGGGATTTTGTTGGTCGTGACAACCAGGGGCATATACACCAGGTTAAAATCGTTAATCCATTCATCCGAGTTCAACAGGGAAACTTCACACCCTGAACATCCGGAAAGCTGCAAAACAGCGAATTTTGGTAATTCTTTTTTGGATTCCATACAACTCCAATCCACAGAAATATGGGACTTATCCACTAATTATAGTAGAAATCTCCACAGACTATCCCGCCATTTCCCACAGATTATCCACAGGATCCTCGCTTAGGTGGGGATCAGGATTACCAATGTGTTTAAAAAGTAGGCTGTTCCCAATGGAGGGAATTCTATTCATCTCAATCGTGGGATGGGACTAAAAAACGTATCTCTGTGGGGATGCCGCAATTAAATTGTTGCTGTGGATGCCTTTTATATGTCTCAGAACCAATTGGTGAAAAAGCTTTGGTAATAGTAAATGATTTGAATTGGGCCTGCCGCAATACTCAATAAGACAATGTAAGAGATCATGAGAATACTTAAAGCCTTCGGTCGCAAGCTTTCGAGCACGCAGGTAATCAGAATCAAGAAACAACTGATCACAGGGAAAATGTATCTTCCTTGAATCGCAAAACCCTTGAAAGCGTAGTAAAGTTGCATATCGTAATTGTAGATAAACAAGGTCAGCATATACATTACTCCAATTGCAAGAAGTAATAACATCTCTTTCTTTGGTTTCCGGATAAAAGCGAATCCAGTCACAATTATCCCCAAGAGGGTGAATCGCACAATATTCTTCAGGGGGTTTGAATATATCTTATGTCCGTGTACGCCAACATTTCTTGACGTCATTACACGCGACCAATATCCAAGGTAATAACTAACTGGATCTGGGTATCCTTCTGCTACCGCTTCTTGAATTGTCATTTTTTGGTCCAGCGCGTGTTCCATTTCTCGTATGATGAATGTTGAAGTGAGACATTGTGTTTCGGTTGCCAGCTGGGCACAACCTGGAATAAGGGTATGATGCACAAGAAGGTTGCGCCCAAACATGAATATGTTCATAGTGATAGCTGCTAATGCTAGTAACAAAGGGAGCATTTTCTTTCCTTTCAGGGTACGCCATTGCGGCTTTGTGGAAAGAAAGATGACTAGCCATGCTATTGATAAAAATCCGATTAGCGGAAGAGCTGTTTTCTTTGTTAACCCAGCCAGAGCCAATATCAAGAACATCCAGAATGAGTTTTGCCAGAAATCTTCACCTCTTACAAGCAGCACTGCGAAAAGGATGCTCAAAGAGCTCAATAAATTAAGTAGACTGTCGTAATTAGATCCACTGGAAAGAAAGAAAAACATCAAGGTATTAGCCAGGAGAAATGGAGGTAGCAACTGCAGCCATGTATTCTTAATCAATTTCCGAGACATTAACCAGACAACCACAAGGTTTGCAGCACTGCAGAATACATTGAAAAACCTGTCAAGATAGAAATGCGTTGTAGCTGGTGCGGAAGGGAAGACAAAGGACAGCATATTACGTAAGCGTGCAGCCAGCCAATAGTAAAGAAAAGGATTGCCCTCAATAAAAACACCGCGCTTGATGGTGGCGTCGGTCTCAGGGGGAATGCCGGGAGTCTTCTCAAACTCACCAATCAGCATTGTGTGCGCCTCTTCATCCGGAATGATGCCCGCCTGAAGGTTAACGGCAGTCAGGCTTGTACCAAGGAAAAACAGAAAAAGCAAGAGGATAAACGCAGCGTTGGGCAGCCTGCTGGACCAAACAGGTTTTTTGTTCAAGATCGTCAAATCTCCCATCACGCATTACACCATTCCAGGAATTATACAGCAACCGGCACCTTTAGCCGATAAACAGACACTTCCCTCGAAACAACTGTTGTGGTTACATAGCATGCAACGGAGCCGTCTGTTTTAGAGTCTCGAAAGGTTAATAGAAGAAAAACCTCTCTAGTTAAGACTAAAAAGCTGCGGTAAACTCAAGAAGATCAAATATGTGGAGAAAAAATGCAACCTACCCTTGAACAAATCCTGACCTGGACCACTGATTCAGCACAAATCGCTTTAAAGATGCAAAACGAGAATATTGAGATGCATTACAAAGCTGCAAACGAATTGGTGACCGCAGCAGATTCAGCTGTTGAAGCTATGTTAATTGAGAAGATTCAGGCACACTTCCCCGATCACTCAATCAATGCAGAGGAAAGTGGTGATCACGACCTTGGCAGTGATCACAAATGGTACATCGACCCGATCGATGGCACCTTGAATTACTCTCACGGTATGCCAATCTGGGCTGTCTCGGTAGCTTATGCCTACAAAGGGGAACTTATATTCGGCGTCATCTGCAATCCGGCAATGAATGAGACTTTTTGGGCTGCTAAAGGGCAAGGAGCCTTCTTGAATGGTGAGCGGATTCAGGTTTCCACGGTTGAATTATTCAGGGATTCCTTACTGATCACTGGTTTCAGGCAATATTTGATCGGAACACCCAAATCAAATGTCAACAATTTTGTTCGTCTGAGCAGTGAGGTCCAGACTATCCGCCGTCTCGGTTCAGCAGCCCTGGATCTGGCTTATGTAGCTTGCGGGAGGGCTGAAGCATTTTGGGAAATTGATCTAAATCCCTGGGATGTGGCAGCTGGGATCCTGATCGTACGCGAAGCAGGTGGAATTGTGGATAGTCTCTATGGTGATGGCGAATTGTTGAAAGGCAAGATCGATATTTTATCCGCCAACCCCCTCATTTTCCCAAAAATGCGTACGATTTTGCTTGAGGAGAGAGCAAAGCTTTGATTCAGCCGGGCTCTTGCCCCAGTACATGGTTTCGTCAAAGGCGTCCATTTCTGAATCCCCGTACTTAGAATACGTGCTCAGCGGGTATGTCGGCACGATCAAGGAGTGTCTGCCATTAAGAGCAAAGCGAAGAATCTGATTTGCTGCTAATAGGATCATTCGCAAAAGAGACTCGGGATGACAACCAAATCAGCATCGCTTACCACTACAACGCATTATTTTTACGAATTCTTCATGATCACCGAGCCGATGGTATCGGCGACATGTTCGCACAGGTCACAAATCTTTTCAAACCTGTCGTAAATCCGCACCCACACCATGATTTTGACTGGGTCTTTTTCTTTGGTGTACAGTTCTCTTATCACTTTAAAGTACAGGCTGTCAGCCAGTTCTTCGATCACGTTAACTTCAACGATCTTGTTGGCAATCAGGTCGGATTTTCTGAAGTGTTCGAATTCATCAAAACAAGCCTTCATTGCCTCCGTACTGCGGACAATCAGATCGACAAAATCGAACGCATCTGGTCGCATTTCTTTTACGTTGTACATAAAAAACATTTGATAGACTTCTTCGATACTGTCCAGAACATCATCCAACATGTAAGATAAGGTCGCAATGTCTTCGCGTTCAATTGGAGCGATAAATTCAGCGACCAGGCACTTCATCATCTCATGCTTTTTCAAGTCAGCGGCATGTTCAAGTTCATGCATGGTCTTGTTTTGTTTTTCAATCTTTTCGGGATTGTAATTTTTAACCGTTTTTTCAAGAAGGTATGCCGCTTTTATTGCCTCTCCAGCAATATCGCTGAACATCTTGTAATAATTATTGCGTTTTTTTGCCATTTTTCTCCTCTACGCGAATACCTGGATCAGTATTCTGGTCACCACATAACCTAATAAACCACAGCCCGGAAAAGTCAACACCCAGGCGAGCACCATTTCTTTTACCACCGACCAATTGACCGCGCTGATGCGTTTTGATGCCCCTACCCCCATGATGGCTGTCGTCTTGGTGTGTGTGGTAGAAACTGGCAAACCATTCCATAAAGATGCAACCAACAGCGCTAATGAAGCTGCCACATCGGCACTGAAACCCTGGTAGGTCTCCAGCTTGACCATATCCATGCCAACTGCCTTGATGATCCGATAGCCGCCGATTGATGTTCCTAATGCCATGATAGCAGAACAAAATAACATCAAGCCAATTGGGATTTCCATTGCGCCTGTTACATTTTGTCCCTTTGCCAGAGCCATCCCAATAAGAAAGACACCTATGAACTTTTGCCCATCCTGGGCACCATGCATAAACGCCATGGCTGCCGCACCGCCAATTTGAGCAGTCTTAAAGTATTTATTAGTCTTGCGACGGTCCTGATAACGGAAGATTGCTTCAATCAACCTGGTGATCCCCCAACCTAAGCCAAAACCACCAACGGTCGAGAGGACCAGGCCAAAAATGACCTTGATCCATTCAGAGCCGTTGACACCCTGAAAACTGTTATAGTATGCCACTGCCGCGCCAGTCAGCCCGGCAATCAGGGCATGGCTTTCAGAGGTGGGAATGCCAAAATACCAGGCTGCGGTTGCCCAGACCACGATCGATGCCAACGCACCGCTCAGAGCGATCGAACTGGCTCTGATGTCTGTTCCAAAATCAACCATGTTACTGATGGTCATGGCAACGCTTTTATTGATCATCGTCATCACAAAGACGCCAAGAAAATTAAAAACTGCCGCCATGAGTATGGCTTGTCTCGGTTTGATGGCCCGGGTAGAGATGCAGGTTGCAATCGCATTAGGCGCATCAGTCCAGCCATTGACCAAAATAACGCCAATGGTCAGAATCACTGTTACTAACAAAGCTGGATTTACTAAAAGGTCTTGGATAAATGCCACTGGTTAATCCTTAGGAATTGTTAACACGATTATAGTTAGATTATGGAATTTTGGGGAAATTTCCAGGTCGTTGCTAATAATCCTGTCCTACTTTCCTTAATAATGTATTGATTTGTTCATAGGTTCTTAATGCTTCTATAAAACTGAGTGATTGCCCAATATACTTCATGATACACTTTCTTCGATGAATCCGAAAAGTCTGATCTTACTTGAATTTCATAAGGTATTGGAGCGCTTGCAAGCCTACGCCAGTTTTGATCTTTCCGAAAAGCTGGCTAGCCGGCTGCGCCCCACCAGCAGCCTGGAAAAAGCACAGGTTTTCCAGGAGCAGACCCGCCAGGCACGTTACCTTCTGAGTTTGACTGATGCGCTGCATTTTCGCGGGGCGGTCGATATGCGTCCGTTTGCGGAACAGGCTCGCCGACAGATGACACTGGAAGCGCCAAACTTGCTCGCCATCCGCAATACGCTGGTTGTCTCGCGGGATGCCCGCCGATTTTTGCTCGAAAAATCCGCTGAAGCACCCTTGCTGGCGGAGATGGCTGTAAGCTTGTCTGACGGGCATGGCTTGATCGATTTGATCAACAAAACTATCAACGATCGCGGTGAGGTACTCGACAGTGCCTCTCCCCACCTGGAGCAAATCCGTTCTAACCTGAAAATCACTCATTCACGTCTGATGGACCGTATGAATCGTTACCTGACAGACCCGGGCAGCTCCCGTATGCTGCAGGAATCACTCATAACCCAAAGGGGTGGGCGCTACGTCTTACCCCTGAAGGCTGAGCATAAAGGGCAAATCAAATCCATCGTTCACGACCAGAGTTCTTCTGGTGCCACTCTCTTTGTGGAACCCCTGGCAGTGGTGGAATGGAACAATAAGTATCGCCAACTGGAACTGGATGAACGTGACGAAATACTGCGTGTGCTGCACAATCTGAGCGGTGAGATCTCTGGCTACGCCGAAGAACTGATGCAGACCAGTGAAGTCATGGCAGCGCTGGACCTGATCCTGATGAAAGCACGTTATGCCGATCATCTGCGCGCCTCTGAACCCGAATTGGTTGCTTTTGAGAAACGCACTGATTCCGATCATCCCGACAGCCTGATTCATCTCGTCCGGGCGCGTCATCCTCTGCTGGCACCCGAAAAAGTGGTGCCGATCGATGTTGAACTCGACCGTAAAACCTTTGCGGTTGTCCTTACCGGACCCAATACCGGGGGAAAAACCGTGACTCTCAAGACAATCGGGCTGATGGTTCTTATGGCGCAGGCTGGGTTGCAGATCCCGGCACGTTCCGGATCACGCGTCAGTGTTTTTCAGGACGTCTTTGCTGATATCGGTGACGAACAGTCGATTGAACAATCGCTCTCTACCTTTTCCGGTCATATCAGCCAGCTCGTGCGCATTTTGCGGCGGGCAAATTCACGTTCATTGGTTTTATTGGACGAATTAGGTTCTGGTACTGACCCCCAGGAAGGCTCTGCCCTGGCTCGGGCGGTTTTAGACTATATGCTTAAACGCCAGATCACCTGTTTTGTTGCCACGCACTTCCCGGAACTAAAAAGTTATGCCCATGGAACTGCCGGTGTGACCAACGCCAGTCTCGAGTTTGACCCTGAAACGCTCATGCCCACCTATCGCCTGATGATCGGGCTGCCTGGACGGTCTAATGCGCTCGCGATTGCCGAACGGTTGGGGCTGGATTCCGAGATTCTGGAAGCTGCCCGCAAAGAGATCAACCCCGATGATCTGCATGTCGATGATCTGTTGGAAGAAATTCACCGCCAACGTAATCTTGCCAATAAAAATTTTACTGCCTCAGAAAAAGCGCTGCTTTCTGCTCAAAAGAAAGAAGCAGACCTTGAAAAGCAGCTGGAAAAAATCGAAAATGAACGAGAAAAGATCCTCGACCAGGCTCATTCCCAGGCTGAGGATGAGTTGGAAGCCCTGCGTGACCAGGTCCGTGATCTGCAAAAAGTGATCAAGCGTCTCAGTGCTGAACCAGAGAAACAGGCGGAGCTGGCAGCAGTCGAGGAGAAGCTGGTGGAACTGGAGCAAAGCCACACTGAAGCGCAGCTTCATCAACGCAAACAAGCCCACCGTCCTCACAAACCAACGGGACCGATCCAGGTCGGTCAAAAGGTACACATCAAAAAATTGGGAGTGGAAGGCACGGTCACAGCAATTGAGGGAGACCAATTAGAAGTTCAGGCGGGCGTAGTTCGGTTGCGTCTGATGGCTCAGGATCTCAGCCGAAGAAACGTCGCAAATGAGCCTGCACCTACACAGGAAAAAACGGTTGAGAAAAAAGGGCGGACAACCCTTCCCAGCGTCTCAGGTGTGCCCATGGAATTGGATTTACGTGGTCTGCGGGTCGAAGACGCGCTTGACAAGCTCGATCATTACCTGGAACAAGCCTTTACAGCTGGCTTGCCTTTTGGCCGCATCATTCACGGAAAAGGCACAGGCGCGTTACGCGAAACAGCCCGGGATACCATGCGGCATTCTTCTTATGTTTCACGTTGGGAGCGAGGGGGAGATAACGAAGGCGGCGATGGTGTCAGCGTGGTATTTTTCCATGATTCTCATTAAAAAAAGATTGCCACTAATACGCTCCCTTATTACTGGCAATCCTTCCGCACCGGTCCCCTGACCCCGGCGCCAATGATCGGATAATTATTGAGTTAGTATAGCACGATTAAAACCAGTTTTCAACACATTTGTGAATAAATCTGTGATTTAAACCATTTAAAACACAAACATGCTATGATTTATAAGATTATTGTTGTATAATGGTTGATTATTCAACTGTATTTTACTTTCTTCATCTAAACCTTACCTATGCTGTGTCACGATTCTTCTTGACAGCGCCAGCTTCCAAAGTAAACTATAGGTACGTGCTAACACACTGTTACTATGAAAAACTCATCCATCATCCCAATTCCTTGATCTAAATCGCTAACCATCTTTGGTTTTCGATTCCTTAGGTCTGCGCACCTTAACAAGAAAGGAAAAGGGATGTTCCATTTAACCAAACTCAATCAATGCTGTCACATTTTTGACACCGAACGCAACTGTTTCGTCAGAAGCTCGGCAAAGAACCTGCACAAAGCCCTTGGATCTGCCAGCCAGAATCAGACTCGCAGGGAAATGCTCACAAACCCCACCTGGCTGCTCTGCCAGGATCCACATTGTAAAGTCAGGCAATGTAAAAGCAAACACTACATTGCCAAAAGCCACTAAAAAATTCCGGTAATGCAGACCTGGGTGAGTAAGCTAAAGCCCCTCCAACATTGGAGGGGCTTTTTGGTGCCGAAGGTGGGAATCGAACCCACATACCCGAGGGTACACGATTTTGAGTCGTGCGCGTCTGCCTGTTCCGCCACTTCGGCAAGTTCACAAAGTATACACGCATTCCGCCATCTCAGTCAAGATTTTCGAGGCGGAATGATAATAAACGGCTGAGGTTAAACTCCAGCCGTCAGGTTTTCTTATGCGAGCGTCTGCGGAGGGAGATGAACCCCCTCCGTACGGCTTGGGCTCGACTCCAGTCGCCAGGTTTCCATCGCGCATCTCTCTATGCGCAAGTTGACCTCGCCCCATCGACTGTGCTATACTCTTGCGGGGGAAATGAGCTGTTCTGCTTGTTTCCGAACTTGGAAAAATTGAAAACTTTCCGGCTTGAAGCCGGTTTATTATGTAAGATAGGAATTTATGATGAAAAACAAAAAATTAAAGATAATCCCCCTGGGTGGACTGGGTGAAGTCGGGAAGAATATGACCGTCTATGAATATGACCACCAGATCCTGGTCGTGGACGCCGGGATGATGTTCCCGGATAGTGACATGATCGGCATTGACTATATCATCCCGGATTTTGAATACGTGAAAGAACGCGCTGACCAGGTGGTTGGGATCGTAGTGACCCATGGTCACGAGGACCATACCGGTGCAATCGGTCACCTGCTGGAGTACGTCAATGCGCCTGTATATGCTACACCGCTAAACAACGGCTTGATCAGAAACAAGCTCAACCGCCGCAACCTCGGTAAGGAAGCCAAACTGATCGACGTTCGCGCTGGTGAATCGGTACAGATTGGTCCCTTCAAGGTGGAATTCTTCCATGTCTGCCATTCCGTACCGGATGGTGTTGGTCTGGGGATCGAGACGCCCGCCGGCTTGGTGGTCCACACCGGTGATTACAAATTCGATCATACTCCCGTGGATGGCATCCCCACCGATTATGGCAAACTTGCCGAAATGGGTGGTCGCGGGGTGCTTGCCCTGCTGGCAGATTCTACCAACGCTGAACAACCGGGTTGGACTCCTTCGGAACGCGTGATCGACGCCGCGTTTGATCGTGTGTTTCAGAAAGCTAAAGGACGCATCATTATTGCCACCTTCGCCAGCTTGATCTCCCGCATGCAGCAGGTCCTTGACACTGCCAGGCGTTATGACCGCAAGGTTTGCTTTACTGGTCTCAGTATGATCGAAAACGCCCGCATCGCCAAAGAGTTGGGCTACCTGCATTATGAAGAGAGCCAGGTAGTTGGAATTGATGTTGCTCTTTCAATGCCTGACAGCAAAGTAGTCCTGTTGGTGACCGGTTCACAGGGTGAGCCCACTTCCATTCTTGGACGCCTGGCAAATAATACCAACCGTCAATTTTCCATCCAGGAAGGTGATACGGTGGTGCTTTCCTCCTCTCCCATCCCGGGAAATGAAGAAGGTATCTACCGCGCCATCAACCGTTTGATGGAGCAAGGCGCAGAAGTAATTTATTCTGACATAGAAGATGTGCATGTCTCCGGACACGCCAGCCAGGAAGAGATGAAACTCTTGCTGCACCTGGTACGCCCGCGTTACCTCATCCCTATCCATGGTGAGACCCGCATGCTGCGCCAACATAAACGCCTGGCAATGGAAGTCGGCATGGACGAACAACAAATCGCCCTGGTGGAGAACGGACGGGTGATCGAAATGCGTCATGGTGAGCTCAAACTGGGCGAGCGTATTCCGGGTGGTTATGTGTTTGTAGATGGGACAGGTGTCGGAGATATCGATCGTTCCACCATGCGCGATCGCGCCCTGCTAAGCCAGGATGGTGTGGTGTTGATCAACCTGTTCCTGGATAAGGGTAACGGCACCTTTAAAGATCTCGAGATCCTTAGCCGCGGTTTTATTGCCCAGGAAGAGTCAACAGAATTGTTCGACGAATTACGCAATCGCATTCATCGTCTCACCCTTTCGCCTTCCAAAAACATGCAGCGGGAGATCCAGGGACTGGTTACCTCATACATCAACGAAGAAACCAAGCGCCGTCCGTTTATCTTTGTCGCGATTTCGAAGGTGTAATTGGATTTCCGAAAATAGCCTTTTTTTCGTACGGGCGGGTCTGGGACCCGCCCCTACCATGGGCATAAGTAACAATCATCGCTATCAAACACAAAGGAACCCGCATGCCCTACATCAAAGCTGTCTTTACTGATATTGACCACACCCTGACTGATCCAAAAACTCACCTGATCCCGCTCTCCGCCGTGAAGGCGATCGAGCAGGCACGGCAAAATGGGATCAAGGTTATCGCCGCCACCGGTCGAAATCTGACCGCCAGCGAAGGTGGTCCAATCGCCAAAATGGAATTCGACGGCTACGTGACTGTAAATGGTCAATATTGCTACCTGCCCGATGGAACCACATTGCGTTTTGCCCCCTTCGAGCGTGCCTGGGTCGAAGAAAGTATCCGACTGGGTCAGGAATACGGTTTTTATGCTTCCTACCACCAGCGCGACCTCATTTCGATCAATGGTTTCAACGACGGTGTCCAGAAATTCTATGATAGCTTCAACAGCCCTGTGCCGCCTTTTCTTTCCAATGATGAAATTGACAAAGACCATATTCTCTCCATAATTCCATTTGTTCATGAAGACATGGATGATTTTTTGCGTCAGGCACTACCGGATTGTCAGGCGGTTCGCTGGAACCCTCATTCCGTGGACCTGGCACCAAAATCTGGTGGTAAGGACGTTGGCGTGCAGACCTTCCTGGACCACTTCAACTTGAAAGCAGAGGATTGCCTGGCAATTGGCGACGGCGGTAATGATGTCAGCATGCTCCAGAAGGTTGGAATTGGTGTGGCTGTGGGGGGTGCCCGCTCTGAGACCAAAGCCGTTGCCGACTTTATCGCGCCTGAAGTGGGAGATGACGCGATTTACAAGACCTTTACACAATTTGGGATCATTTAGTCTGACCGCTCTCTACCGTAAGGCTGGGGCTCGACCCCAGCCGCCTTCCATCATTTTTCTACCGACAATCAGCCATTCCCCATCAATCTAATTAACAACCTTCTCTGATATCCATTCAGCATCAAGGTGAAGCCACTAACTGCCACAACTTTTTCCATTACAATTAGCCTATGAAAATTGTTCACAACATCTCCCAATGTGTCACCATGGCTGGCGGGGCACGCCGCGGAGTGCGCCTGGCTGAGCCTGACATTCTCGAAAATGCCGCGATAGTGATCCGCGATGGCTTAATCATCAAAGTAGGTTCTTCGGATGAGTTGCTATCCCGTTACCCGCTGGCGGAACGGTTTGACGCCACCGGAATGGCTGTGGTGCCGGGCTTTGTTGATCCCCACACCCACCTGGTTTGGGCGGGAGACCGCGCCAACGAGTTTGAAATGCGCCTGCAAGGCAAAACCTATATGGAGATCATGGCAGCTGGTGGTGGGATTCTGGCAACCCTCAATGCCACCCGCAAAGCCTCACTGGAAGAGCTTGTTGCGCAATCGTTGGAGCGTGCGTTGCGCGCTTTCAGTTACGGTACCACCACCATGGAAGCCAAAACCGGTTACGGATTGGACCTGGAGACCGAATTCAAACAACTGGAAGCCATCCTGCTGCTCAACCACATTGGTCCACTCGAGGTTATTCCCACCTACATGGGTGCCCACGCCATCCCCCAGGAATATGAGGGCGACACAGCAGGCTATACCAACTGGCTGTGTCAGACTGCCTTGCCCGAAACCAAAAAGTGGTGGCTGGAGCATGCCCCCGATCAAGTTCTGCCCTTTGTGGACGTTTTCTGTGAAAAGGGAGTCTTCGAATTGGCGGAGACCCGCCAAATTCTGCTTGAAGCTTCGCGGCTGGGTTTCCCACTCAAGCTGCACGCGGATGAATTTGAGAACCTGGGCGGTGCCAGCCTGGCTGCTGAACTTGGCGCGGTCTCAGCTGATCACCTGGTCAAAACCTCCCTTGAAGACATCCGGCACCTGGCGCAATCAGAGACTGTGGCAGTATCTCTACCTGGCACGCCGTTTGGATTAGCGCAAAGCGAATACACCCCTGCCCGGGCTATCATAGACGCTGGCGGTTACCTGGCACTGGCAACTGACCTCAACCCCGGCACTACCTGGAACGAATCGATGCAATTCATCCAGGCGCTTTCCTGCCGTTATCTCAAGCTGACCCCTTCAGAAACCCTGGCTGCCTCCACTATTAACTCTGCCAAAGCGATCTCACGCGACCATCTGGTGGGTTCGATTGAACCAGGCAAACAAGCGGATATTTTGATTCTGACCGTGGATGACTACCGTAAACTGAGCTATCGTTATGGAACCAACCTGGTCGCCAGCGTGGTTAAGAAGGGTGAGTTCTACCCGAACCTGTCTCTTTGACAAAAGAATGCTTAATGTCATCCTGATATAATCAAAAAATGATCCTCAAACGATCTAAAGTATTACTATTACTGCTCGCGGTGACCCTGGTCAGTATCTCAGGCTGCCTGGTGGAGATAGAGTATCCTCCCACAAAAACTGTAGTATCAACCAACACCCCAACCCTGCAGCGCAGCCATACTCCCCTTCCTAGCCTGACAGCGACGGAAAGTCCAACCCTCACGCCAACCAATACGCAGACGCCAACACCTGCTCCGGTCACATGGACCGTTGGGAAAGGTGACGAATTAATGGCAATTGCCTTCTACTACGGGATTACTCTGGACGAATTGCTGGCAGCCAACCCTTCCGTCACACCTAATTGGATGAGCGTGGGCACGGTTTTGCAGATCCCGGTCACCCCAACTCCGCTTCCAACCGCCACCGCCACACCTGCCCCCACCAACACTGCCCAGATCCTGCAAACCCAGACTGCAACTCCATCAGGTCCGCTGGAACTGCAAGGCGAACCATCGTGCTATCAAAATCCGCTGGGTGAGCTCAATTGCCTGGTGCTGATCAAAAACCAGGGGGAGGAAACGCTCGAAAATCCATCGGTTTCTTTCAGGATCACCTCGCCTGAAAGCGACTATGAAAGCGAACTGGTTGTTTTCGCCCCGCTCAACCTCCTTCAGCCTGGAAGCAGCCTGCCCATCTTGGCGTCTTTCCCGGCTCCCGTGCCAGAAAATTACGATGTGGAGGCGGAAATCGATTATTGGCTGCCAACCATGCCCGACGACGACCGTTATGCTGAAACAGAAATTCTTGACAGCAACATCCAGCTGTCTGAAGACGATGCGATCGCTTATGTTAACGGAAAAATCAGTGTGGATTCTGCTTACCGCGAAATTGCTTCATTGTGGCTGCTGGCGGTTGCTTTTGATCAGGATGGCAACCCGGTCGGTTTTCGCCGTTGGGAAGCAGCCCTGCCTATCGATAATGTTAAAGCGATCGCCTTCAATACAATTGTTTATTCCCTGGGTCCTGGCATCGATAGAATCGAACTGATGGCAGAAGCCAGGTTCCAGACCCCCTGAGGCAGCTATGCAATCCGATCTTTTCCCTGAACTTGACAAAAAGACTACCATCATGGGTATCATAAACCTGACTCCCGATAGTTTCTCGGGTGATGGGTTGCTTAACCAGGCAGAAGCAGAAACTGCCGCCCTGGAACAAGCTATCCGTTTCGTGGAAGAGGGTGCAGATGTGCTGGATCTCGGGGCGGAATCGACCCGCCCAGGTTCACGCAAATTAAATGCCAGTGAAGAACTGGATCGCCTTCTGCCGACCCTGACCCTGATTCGCAAAGAGCTGCCGGATGTCCTGATCTCAGTAGATACCTATAAGGCAGAAACCGCGCGCGTCTGCCTGGAGCGTGGCGCGGATATTGTCAACGATGTCTGGGGTTTCCAATTTGACCCGCGTATGGCAGCCGTGGTGGCAGAGTATGACGCGACTGCTGTGTTGATGCACAATCGTGAGTCCGGTGCCCGTCCGGTCAGCAGTGAGCTGGGTGGTCGCTATGAAGATGTGGAATACGAGGACATCGTCAGCGAAGTTTGCAGCTGGCTGGCACGGTCAGTTGAAATTGCCAGGGCTGCTGGTGTCAGCGACGACAAGATCATCCTCGACCCCGGTATTGGTTTCGGCAAAACCATTGATCAGAACCTCTATTTACTTAAACACCTGGACGCGCTGACTGAACTGGGTTTCCCGATTCTATTGGGTGTTTCCCGCAAAGGATTTATCGGTCATACCCTCAACCTGCCCCAGGGAGAGCGCCTGGAGGGCAGCCTGGCTGCCAACGCCTGGGGGATGATGACGGGCGCTTCGATCTTGCGTGTTCACGATGTGAAGGAAACGGTACGATTGGCACGTATACTCGATGCCATCCGCAATACAGAGGGTTAACCTCAGTAGGGCGAGATTGAAAGCATCGAGAACTTTGACATTCGAAAACGACAGCATGCTTTCAATCCGCCGATGGATTATCAATGTTAGAAGCTCCAAAATCAGTCACTGAGAGGAAGCGCCAGCGACCGTGGCAGTCTGCCTTGTCTTGTGAGTCGTAATCTTAAAGGCGGTTTTCCACGCCGTTTTACCATCCCTCAGTATGAATAACCATTAGGCAAGCAGCCAAAACAGGCCGCAATGACAGATCAATCACGGAACTCCAGGTCACCATCTTCGTCTTAACATCAAGAGAGTGGGACAGTTCTCCTCTCTTTGGAGTTAACATGAGGAAGATTTTCTTTTTCGTTTTTTTAGCATTCGCCATCGCATTGACGGGATGCCAACCGCTTCCACCTACCGATACCTCTGAACTTGACCAGTTAAGAGAAACAAACCAAGCTCTCACACAGCTCTTACTTGAAGGACAGGAGAAGATCCGGGATCTTCAGATCGAGGTGAATACCTTATCTACCCAGGTTGCTCAAATGACACCAGTGCCTGTCCAGGGGTTTAACTTTGAAGGTATGGCAGCAGTGATCCTGCCGCTATTGCAGACCAAGGATTACTCCGAACTGGCAACCTTCGTTCATCCTCAATTTGGCATACGCTTTTCCCCCCAACTTTTCATCCATACCGACACAGATCTAGTCTTCACGCGAGACCAAGCCTCCAATTTTGCCATGGATGCCAATATATACACCTGGGGTACGCATGCTGCCAGGGGTGATTTGCTACAGCTAAGTGTGAACGAGTATTGGAACGAATATGTGATTCCCCTGCAACCTGCACAAGATTGGGTGATGTTGACTGAAGGTCAAAGTAGCCCATCAATCGCCATCGATAACTTTAGTGAGGTCTATTCACAGGCTGCTTATGTCGACTTCCTAAAACCCGGGACGGGAGAATTCGGTAACCTGGATTGGCAGCTTCTACGCCTGGCTTTCGAGCGTTCGTCCGACGGAGCTTATTACCTGGTGGGTATCATCCATGACAACTGGGTGCCGTAAGATTTTCTCACGTAGGTCGGAATGAGATCGCCTGGTAACCTTCGCTGATATTGACAGCACGCGATCTCACTCCGACATAAATTACCGCTACTATTAAGAAAAAGCCGGGTTCAACCCTTAACAGGGCAGGCTACGGAACCCGGCCTACAGTTATTTCTACAATCAATCTTTACGCTTCGGTGAATTCACCATCGACCACATCATCATCACCAGCGCGCTCCTGCTGACCGGGCTGAGGTCCAGCCTGTCCGCCAAATCCACCTGCCTGACCCTGATCGGTCGGTCCAGCTTGCTGATAGGCAGCATTGCCTATTTTCTGCATGCTTTCCTGCAAAGCATTGCTGGCATTGGTGATAGCACTTACGTCATCTCCTGCCAGAGCCCCACGTAGAACCTGGATCTTGGCTTCAGCGTCATTGCGCATGGCAGCATCCACCTTGTCGCCCATCTCACGCAGGCTCTTTTCGGATTGATAGGCAACGCTATCTCCCATGTTGCGGGCTTCAATGAGCGCTTTGCGGCGATCGTCTTCAGCCTTGTTTTGGTTGGCTTCGCGCACCATCCGTTCAACATCACTCTTGTCAAGGTTGGTTGAAGCAGTGATGGTAACTTTTTGCTCTTTACCGCTGGCTTTGTCTTTGGCGGCTACGTTCAGGATGCCGTTTGCATCGATATCGAATGTGACTTCAACCTGGGGAATGCCGCGCGCCGCCGGAGGAATGCCATCCAATCTGAAGCGACCCAAGGTGTTGTTGTCGCTCGCCATGGGGCGTTCTCCCTGCAGCACGTGAATATCCACAGCCGTCTGGTTATCTTCAGCCGTGCTGAAGACCTGGGTTTTCTTGACCGGAATGGTCGTATTGCGTTCGATCAGGCGGGTCATCACACCACCCAGGGTTTCGAGACCTAAAGAGAGCGGGGTCACGTCCAGCAGAAGTACATCCTTGACGTCACCAGCCAAAACACCGCCCTGAATGGCAGCACCAATCGAGACCACTTCGTCGGGGTTCACGCCCTTATTGGGCTCTTTTCCGTTGGTCATCTTCTTGACCAGTTCCTGCACCATGGGCATACGGGTGGAACCACCCACCAGTACGACCTCATCGATTTTGTCGATGGTCAGGTTAGCGTCTTTCAACACGGCATCAAACGGCTTGCGTGTACGCTGGAGCAAACTTTCGGTCATTTGTTCAAATTTGGCACGGCTAAGCTTCAGAAGCAAGTG
>Ga0209723_1002819_pt1 | contig 22340 bp, 16 predicted proteins | sample BiotimSIPDNA_2_FD_185750 | JGI IMG/M metagenome (GOLD analysis project Ga0209723, IMG submission 185750) | Anaerobic biogas reactor microbial communites from Washington, USA - Biogas_R2 time_0 SIP DNA (SPAdes) (version 2) | ecosystem: Engineered > Bioreactor > Anaerobic > Unclassified | place...
CATCGACTATTCCGACAGCACGCCGGACATCAGTTACACCTACACCCGCACCGGGCAGCCGGCCACAGTCACAGACGCCGCCGGCACCCGCACCTTCGCCTACAATGCCCAGCTCCAGGAAGTCTCCGAGACCATCAGCGGCGGGCTTTATTCCAAGACATTGACCCGCAGCTATACGACCACCGGCATGAAGGGCCGGAAACTCGGCCTGGCCGTGGGCGGCGTCGCCAACTACACGTACAGTTATGATAGCTATGGCCGTTTGAACAAAATCACCACTCCCGCCGGGGACTTTGACTACACCCGCCTCGCCAACAGCGACCTGGTCGCGCAGATGACCCGCCCCAATGGCGTCACCACCACCTGGACCTATGAGGCAGACCGCAATCTCATCACCCAGGTGCAGAACGGCAGTATCTCCACCTACGGCTACGTGAATGACGCCATCGGCCGCCGAACCTCGATGTCCCGTTCGGGCTCGGCTTACCCGACCCCCGACACCATCAGCTACAGCTACAACGACAGAAGCGAAGTCACGGGCGCTACCTCCAACAATATCCCCAGTTACACCTACGCCTATTCCTACGATCCCATCGGCAACCGCACCAGCGCCAGCGAGGCCGGCGTGCCCTGGACCTACGCCACGAACAATCTCAACCAATACACTTCCGCCACGGAGGACAATGTCCAGCTGAATTTCACCTACGACCTCGACGGCTCCATGACCTACCGCCCAGTAGACGCCAACTCCGGCTGGACGCAGGTCTGGAACGGCGAAAACCGCATGGTCGAGACATTCAAGGGCGACGACCGACTGACATTCCAATACGACTACAAAGGACGCCGCGTAGAGAAGAAGGTCTACGACGGCCAGGCTCTGACCGCGCATTTGAAATTCGTCTACGACGGTTTCAAGCTCGTCGAGGAACTGGACGCACTCAACGGCGATGCACCTCTCCGCCGCTACACCTGGCAACCGGATGAGGCCGGCTTAGGCGTGGTCCTCCAGATGACCGACGTCCCCAACGCCGCACACTTCTTCCACCTCCACGACGCCAATAAGAATGTGATGCAAATGACTGACGCTGTTGGCAACGCGAGTGAAACCTACTCCTATGCGCCTTTTGGCGAGACTGTTGCTGTCGGCGGCAGCATGCACTTCTTCGGCTTCTCATCGGAAGCTTTCGAACAAGAAATAGGTCTGAACTACTACAACTACCGTTATTTTTCTCCGAAACTAGGGCGATGGAATGGGAGAGACCCCATTGGAGAAAACTCATCATTAAATCTGCATTTGTTCTCTTTAAATTCCCCTGTTAATATTCTTGATTTCTTAGGGCTTGATTTTATTGACTTGAACGATAGATTTCCCGGATTCGGTGATATTCCAGGAGCACCCAATCCGTATTTTCCTATAATCTCCTCGCCTGCGCCTCAACACTCGTCATATGGTGGCAGAATTTATTTGACACATGAAACAATTACACTGTCAATAAAAGCGGCCATCCAAGAAGAAATTAATGATGCTAAAAATAACCTTAATATTCAAACCAAAGGAATGGCTTTGGCAAAGTGCAAAAACAATTGTGAACCAACATTTGAAACCGCAAAAATTTATGGACATCCATTTAGGACTTATACGCAAATGTATTGGTCTAAATATAGTCCATGGTATATTGGAAATATCGTTGTGGGGCAAGTTGTCATCAAATGTAAACTTAATTCAATAAGCACATGTAACTGCAAAACAAAAAAGTGTCTTTCGTCATCTAGCGGATATTGTTATTATTCTGATAAATTTGATTTTTACCTACTATTGTTTACATTTGATACATATATATCATATATTGGTTTCTGGGAGGAATAAGGGAGAAATGAAAAACTTTTCAGGAAAAACTTTAAGTATGAAGCGAAGTGATTTGCTTGTGATAATCTTTTTTTGGGGTGGGGTGTCATGTTTTGTTGTATATGATAAATCTTTGGAACGCATTTGTGGATTTGCTTTTTGGTTTTCTGTTGTTCTCTTGCTTTTTAACTTTTATAAAAGTAATAAGATATCAAAATGGATAATAGATATTGCAAAAGCATTTATAATCATTTTATTAATATTAGGGGGGATTGGATTGATTATTCGTTTTTTATTGATTATTCGTTTTTTATAGTTCTCCGTCCTATCCATAAAATCGTCTGCGGGTCAAGTCCACGTTTTTGAGAAGGAAAGAAACAATTTCGACTGGAATTTTCATCGGGCGAGACCGTCTGCAAAAAGGTAAAATCAACATGCTGAACATCCATGTTAAGAAAAACAAATGCTGGCTAATTCCAATTATTATAGGCATAATGCTGGTTTCCATTTACATTTTGTACCGTTATTCACAGGAAATACAAGTTGCACAAAACTTTCTTGTCGCAGAATCATTTTGCAGCAATGACCAGATAGTCTTAACGATGGCTGGACTTGATCGGGTCGTTTTCCGATTTACGCTATCATCCCCTGATCAAAGCGTTGACGATATGTACCTGAAGCTTCAATGCTTAAACAGCGACCAAAATTACAGTCTTAAATTTTTGCGTAAAACGAACATGAACCAATATTATTATCATTACGTCGGCTTTACTACAGTAGAGGACAAACATGACTATGTCAAAGTCCCATATCTTGAACCGGGGAAATATCTTGTTTCAATTGGTTTTAATGATCATGAGCGTATCGAGAAAATCAAAGGACGGTTAGTTTTAGGGTATTTTTGTAGATACAAGCGAATTCATCACTATAAACAGAATCATCAGACTATTATAGACTACCAAGTCGCCGCCGTCCTATCCATAAATTCATCTGCGGCCAAGTTTCCATTTTTGAGAAGGGAAGAAACGATTTCGGCAGGAAATTTCATCGGACGAAGCCGTCTGCAAACAATGAATTTGGCGCCGATTGTGCCTTCTTTCAGCCTGAATTCAGGCATTCTGACACAGAAGGGCCTCCGGCGCAAGGTCGGATGAATGGGAATGCAGGTATCTGGAAGCTTCAGGCTGCTTGGCGGAAAGTAAGCGTCCGTTCAGTCCATACCGTGCGACGCAACCTGACATTATAGTAAGCCCAGGCAAAGAAAAAGGCCGGCCATTTCCGGGTTCTTTTTCCGGGCGTCAGTCCTGTTTTGTTTTCCAAACATGCGGCAGCGGCGCATCGATGTCCGCCATGCCGGTGTCCGACAGTCTCGGCAGGATGTCCGTCAGCCAGGGTTCGAAGTCGCCCCGTTGATCCTGTAAGCGTCGTTCCGTTCAGCCCATCTGAATCCGCTTTTTGATCTTGTTTTTTTGATGGAAAAGTGTATTATATGTATCGTCTGCGCTTTCGGAAGCAAATTGACAGCACGGGAGAGAGTCCCCTCTGAAACGAAGTCACGAACATTGCCTGCAATTCCCGTGCCGCATGCATGGCACAAGCGCAAAGCACCTTGTGACGCCGCCAGCGGCCTGGCTTACCCTGGGCTTCTAGGTGTCGCCCTCCGGGCTTTTGCCGCTTTGCGGCTGTGGACGTGATGTACGCTGATTGTCGTATGTAAGCCTGGCGGCCCAGAGGGCCAGCAACATAGAAGCCCAGAGTGAGGCGTATAATAATTTTGAGTCCCGGGGGGTGGCACATAAGCGCTGATTTGAAGAAAATCTTTCGCAAAAACAAGAAGTTGATCGATAGCAGCACTAAAGTCCACGTCCGTCCATGTCCACTTTCCACTAAAGTCCATTTCTGTCCACAGTCCATCGTCTACTAAAGTCCATTAACGTCCACTAACGTCCATTGTCCACTGTCCACTAAAGCGCCTTGCCCGGGGCGCCTGATGCTGCAATTTGCCGAAACTCCGAGTATCAATGGGGTGACTTACCGCGCTAAAGTGAAAATTTGGCCGTTTGTCCTGCGAAATGTGATAAATAGGGATTATGGTATAACTATGGACACACGCTGCTTCCGGCGACAGTCGCTGGAAGCGGCGTGATGAAGTTTGGATGCATGTCAGGAGAGATACAAGATGAAGGAAGCCTGCATTGCTGGATTTGGGGAAGTCATGCTGCGACTTTGTCCAGCAGGAAAAAGTCGCTTTGCCCAAGTTCTGCCTGGAACTCTGGAGGCCACGTTCGGTGGCGGGGAGGCCAATGTCTGCGCCTCGGTGGCGATGTTAGGCGGCAGCAGTCGTTATTTGACGGCGCTGCCGAACCATCCCATCGCCCGTGCGTTCACAGCGCAGATGGCTGGCCTTGGGGTGGACGTGTCGCACATTCATTTTGACACAGTCGGCCGGATGGGCGTGTATTTTGCTGAACACGGCTCGAACATGCGCGGCAGCAATGTCCTCTATGACCGCGATGGCGCGACGATTTCACTGCTGGGGCCGGAGGCGTACGACTTCGTCGCCATGTTGACCGGAGTCAGCCATCTGCATTTAACCGGGATCACGCCGGCTTTGACCAAGAACGCCTACGCATCGACTTTGGCGATCGCCAAGCAGGCTGTCCAGATGGGCATTACAGTGTCCGTCGACTTGAATTATCGCAAGAAGCTGTGGAATTGGGAGGAAGGCACCAAGAAGAATGTCCTGGCTGGCCGTTGCATGGCCGAGATCGTTGCCTTGGCTGATATCATCATCGGCAACGAGGAAGACGCCGCCGATGTGTTTGGGATTCATGCGGCTGGCACGTCAGTCGAGGGCGGCAAGCTGAATATCGCGGCTTACCAGGATGTCGCCACCCAGCTTTCTAGTCGTTTCCCGCGAGCACGTTTTGTCGCCATCACTCTACGGGAGAGTTTTTCCGCAGACTACAACAAATGGGGCGGGATGTTGTATGACTGCGGCGGCCAGCAGGCGCACTGGGCGCCGGTAGATGCTTCTGGCCGTTATGCGCCGTATGAGATTGGCGCCATCGTCGACCGTTTTGGCGGTGGCGATTCTTTCTGCGCCGGGCTTCTCGTTGCACTGGCGGAGATGCCTCCGTCCGAGGCTATTCGTTTTGCTGTCGCTGCCAGTGCGCTCAAGCACACTATCCGCGGCGATTTTAATTATTCCAGCCGTCCCGAGGTCGAGGCTCTCATGGGCGGCAGCACATCAGGGAGGGTTAAGCGATGAACAATAAAGAACGGTTTCGGGATGGTTTGCGGGCTATGCCGATCATAGCAATTTTGCGTGGCATCACGCCGGACGAGGTTCCCGCAGTCTGTGACCAGCTCTGGGAGGCTGGCATCACCATACTGGAAGTTCCCCTCAACAGCCCGGATGCCTTGCAAAGCATCAAGCTGGCTGTGCAGCACGTCGGCGACCGGCAGCTAGTCGGCGGCGGGACGGCTCTGACCCCGGCTGAAGTCCATGCAGTGGCAGCCGCCGGCGGGCAATTCATTGTGTCGCCAAACACGAATTTAGACGTCATCTGGGAGACGATCGCCAACTCGATGGTCTCCATCCCCGGATTTTTGACTCCGAGCGAGGCGTTTGCCGCGCTCAAGGCCGGCGCCCATTACTTGAAGCTTTTCCCGGCCAGGCCGTTCGGCAGTGCATACGTGCGCGATCTCCAGATCGTGCTCAAAGCCCGGATTCTGGCCGTGGGCGGCGTCGGCGTTGACGACATGGGGGAATTCCTTGGCCTGTGCGCTGGCGTCGGCATTGGTTCGGCGTTGTACAAGCCCGGAAGCACCCCGGAGGAAGTCGGCGCCAGAGCCCGGGAGCTGACGGCGCGCTGCCGCGAGTTGCTCGGCGCTGGCAAGCCAGGGGCGAGGAAAGCCTAAGAACCGAGATAGGCCTGCTTAGACTTGAGCCGGCGCACTCCTTAGCCTGGGAGTGCGCTTTGACCCTAACCATCAACATCTATGAGCGGGGGAACCATGACGAGAAGCCGTGGTATTTTCTTCCTGTCGGTTTTGGCCTGGGGTGTTTGTGTAAGCAGAGGAGCAGGTCAAATGAAAAGCGTGGAAGCGATCAGAGCAGAACGGCGCGAGCTGACGCAAAGCCGGCCGCGAGTGATCATCAACAACGACGGATGCGATGTCCTGTACTACCCGAAGGACAAGCCTCTGACGCCAGAGACGCTCTTGGCACTGCGCACAGCCGGCCTGGCTGACAAGGAATTGACGACAATCTCCTATTGCACCATCAGCTCTGGATTCAGCAACTTCACGCATGGCACTTGGGTGGGGACGGTGTTGACCAAAAATATGGACAACCCGAAAGCCATCAACGCGACCGCGGATTTTCTGGCAAAGGGGCAGGATCCGTTGCGGCTCGTCGTCGACTTTGCGCAGAATCATGGATTTGAGGGCTTCTGGTGCTTCCGGATGAATGACACGCATGACGCGGCCCATCGGCCAGACAAGCCCTACAAGCTGTTTCCGCCGTTGAAGGAGGAGCATCCCGAATGGCTGGTCGGGACGGTCGGCGTGAAGCAGGCTTGCGGGACTTGGTCGTCCGTCGATTATGCCCGGCCGGAAATCAGGGATTTGGCATGGCGGTACGTGGAGGAAGTCTGCCAGAACTATCCGGTGGATGGCATTGAACTCGACTTCTGCCGACATCTGTGTTATTTCAAAAGCGTCGCCCAGGGCGGTCGTGCCACCGAGGCGGAAATCGCGGCCATGAATGAATTGATGCTGCGCATTCGGGCTGTGGCTGACCAGGAAGGCGCCCGTCGCGGCAAGCCCATCCTAATCGCCGTGCGAGTGCCGGATGACGCGGAGTACAGCCGGGCCATCGGGCTGGATGTTGAATACTGGATGGCCAACGACGTCGCAGACTTCTATATTGGCTCGGATTATTTTCAGCTGCGGTCCTGGGAGGACTGGGTGGCCCTGGGGCGTCGGCACGGCGTGAAGGTGCTGGCTGGCTTGAGCGAGAGTCGGGTCAGGGATGAGGACAAGCGCTTCCGGCGTGGGAGCCAGTGGAGCTACCGCGCGCGCTTGGCGCGCGCCTGGGCCGCCGGGGTGGATGGCATCTACATTTTCAATGTGTTCAATCCGCAGACAGCGTTTTTCCGGGAATGCGGCGGGCCGCAGTCAGTCGCCGGCAAAACCAAGCATTATTTTGTCACTATCCGGGATGGCCGGCCCTCTCGTTATCTCGCGGGCGGAGATGCCTTCAGCAAGCTGCCGGTCTTGACGCCCTTGCAGCCGTGGACGATTATCAGCGGCACACCGCGCACGCTGCCGATGACGATCAGTGAACCGGACGGGACGCGGGAACACGGGCGTTTCGCCGCCCACCTCAGAGTGGGAGAAAAGGCCGCCGAGCTTGTTGACAAACTCCTGGTGCATGTCAACGGCGTCCGCCTGGAAGGCGCTGCCGTTGCAGGCGAGTGGCTGGACTTCCCGGTTCCTGCTGCTGCTCTCCGTCATGGCGGCAACGAGATCGTCTTTGCCGCCGCCTTGGACCCGGAGCCGATGGTCGGCCAAGACAATATCTGGGAAGTCGAATACGATTGCCAAAAGGTGATGACGTACCCTGCACAGCTGCCTTGGCGACGGCTGTTTAAAGAATGCAAGTGGCTGGAGGAAATCCGTGACGGCTGCCTGGTGCTGGCGGACCAGGACAGCGCACCCGGCAGCATTCCGCACCTGGCCTATCCCTGGAACGCCGAGTCAACCGGAAGCAATGTGGTGGAAGTCCGCCTGAAAGTCATCTCCAGCACAGCGCCGGAGGCGGTGTGCGTCCGCATCGCTGATAGCAGCCACGTTGAAATGATTACTTTTGAGCCGGGGCGGGTTGGGCTGAGCTTTGCTGGCATGACAGCTGATTTCCCGGCCGGCGATGGGTTTCATACTTATCGGATTGTCAGCCGCAGCAAGGATATACAGGTGTATGCGGACGGCAAATTGCTCCTGGACGGCGCCGGCAAATTCACTACCTCGGCCGAAGACCAGTCACGGTGGCTGCCATTGGCCCATGGTTTGCAGGAGTGGAACCGCCGGATGGTTTATTTCGGCTCAGCCAGTGAAGCCGGCCAAGGCGAGGCGCATTGGCAATTCATGCGCTTCCGGGATTCCGGCAATACGCTGGTGCTGAAGGACTTTGTCCTCAGCGTCAACTACAGCGCTCCGAAGCAGTGAGCCGGAAATGCGCCTTGCCCGGAGCGCTGCGCGGGATGCGCCAGTATCAATCGCAGAGCGATTACGACCTTCCCAGTCGGCAAGGCTTGGCTTGTTTGACATATTTCTTTTTCCACATTACAGTATGCCTGTTGGAGCATCGTAATGTGTTGGAGGATTCAGCTATGCAAAAATTGACCAGCAGCGTGTATACATTTGAGAAACTCATTCGCAATGATTTCTTATATGTTGATAAAACCGAATACATCTGGAAATTGATTTCTGAAGCGCCTGCGTCTTTTTTCATGTCCCGGCCGCGCCGCTTTGGCAAGTCGCTGACCATTTCCACCCTTAAGGCAGTATTCCAGGGGAAAAGAGACCTCTTCAAGGGGCTTGCCATCAGCAAAAAGAAATACGATTGGAAAGAATATCCGGTCATCCATCTGGACCTGGCGAACTGCGGTGCGAAAAATGCCGGTGAACTTGAAGATTTTCTTTTTGATACACTATCTGGCCTTGCAGAACATTTCGGGGTGGAGATACGCGGTCAATCCAATGCGATGCGTTTTGAGTTTTTGGTTCGTGACGTGGCTACGTCGGCTGGTTCCCCGGTCGTCATTCTCCTTGACGAATATGACAAGCCGATTTTGAATGCGCTGGCGACTCCAGAAGCCGCAGTGTGCCGGGATGTCCTCAAGGGATTTTATTCCACGATCAAGAAATGCGAAAGCCTTGAGCGGTTTGTGTTTGTCACCGGAGTCACCAAATTTTCGCATGTCTCGCTTTTCTCCGACCTCAACAACCTGACCGACATCACGATGCATCCTGACTACGCCACCATGCTCGGCTACACGCAGGAGGAATTCGAGGAATGCTTTGCAGAGCGCCTGGATGACGCCGTGGATAAATTGGGCATTTCGCGCGAACAGCTCCTTGCTGAAATCAAGGCATGGTATGACGGGTATTGTTTCGAAGAGAACTCACCCACGGTGTACAACCCGGTGTCCCTGGCGCAGTTCTTCCTGAACCGATGTAAATTTTCCAACTACTGGTTTTCGACGGGGACGCCTTCGTTCCTGCTCAAGGTAATCCGGAAGGCGAACTTCAACTTCGAGCGGGCGTTGAACGAGCCGGTCCTGGGCTTTGCCTTCAATGCCTTTGAGGTCGACCGGATCGACCCCCTGGCGCTCCTGCTGCAAACCGGCTATTTGACGATCAAGAACTCATTCGTCGATCTCGGCGAGACGCAGTATTACCTCGATTTCCCCAACCGCGAGGTAAAGGAGGCTTTCAAGACCTATCTGATCAGCGACTACAGCGCTATCCCGCAAGAAATCGTCGGCGCCAATGTATTCCAAATGGCCAAGGCGATCAAGGCGGAAGACATCCAGCACTTCATGGATTTGCTGAAAACTTTTTTCGCCGCCGTGCAATACGATGTTGCGATAGACACGGAAGGCCGGTTCCAACTGCTGTTTTATTCGGTGTTCCTGCTGCTCGGCGTGCGAGTTGAGGCAGAATCGAGGACGTGCGACGGGCGGATCGACGCCGTGATCCAGGAAGGGGACTGCATCTACATCTTTGAATTCAAGATGAATCAGAACGCCGAGGCAGCGCTGGCGCAAATCCGCGAAAAGAAATATTATCAGAAATATCAGCACGCCGGCAAGAAAATCATCCTCATCGGCGCGAATTTTGACGCGGCCTCAAGGCAGATATCCGAGTGGAAAATCGAAGAGGCGTAAAAAACAGGGGCGAGGGGGAAGTCCACTAATGTCCACAGACGTCCATTGTCCACTAAAACGCCTTCCCCGGGACGTCTAACGCCGCAGTTTGCGGGAAGCGCCAGTAGCAATCGCGGAGCGATTAGGCGCTCATCTCAAAAAGAGTTCCTTGTACTGCATTGGAGCGTACCCTTTGATTTCTTTAAAGCGGCGGCTGAAATGATACGGATCAGGGTAACCCAGCTCCTTTGCAATTTGTTTGATGCTGGCGGTGCTTGAAGCCAGCATTTCGGCGGCGATATCCATTCTGATGCTGTCAATATAATTTTTGGAGGTCATCCCGGTTTCTTTCTTGAACAGCCGATTGAGCTGTGAGATGCTGATATTGCAGAACTCGGTCATTACGTCAAGGCTCCAGTATTTCCCTGGGGCCTTTCGTATTTCTCCCAAAAGCTGTTCGAACACCGCATCTTTATTCTGTACCAGGTTTTTATTTTCTAAATACAAATCCATCAGGAGCTTCTGAAGCTCGATATTGGCCATGATCTGGGCATTGTCAGAGTGGTCCAATGCCAGTTCAATGACGGACAGCAGTCGCCGCGCCTTCCCTATTCTGAAAATGCCGCTTTTAATGATCCCTGTCTCAAGCAGATAGTCTGCAAGAGGGCCGCAAAACGATATCGCGTCTTCAACGTATGCTTCCTTCAGTCCGCCATAATTATGTTGAAAGCCTGGCGCAACCAATATCCCGTCTCCCTTTTTGACCTCCTTCAACTTGCCATCGCCTGCGCAAAACCAGCCGCATCCGTCGTACATGTGCGATAGATCGTAGAATTCAAAGCGCCTCAAAGGCAAGCTTTTCGGCGCCGTAGGTCGGGCGGCATTCCCTCGTATAAATTTGCATATCCACAGCCCATACCGGCGGTGCACATCGCGGATCCCCTTGGGAAGAGGGTGAATGGCGGGAAGGTAATTAATGGCATTGTTCATGGCGATTTTATCCATTGTTAAATAATTTGTCTGCATTATAATATATACATCTTTTGAATAATTTTTCAATTCTCGGGCAATAAAAGATAATTGTGATGCTTACACAGTGATGTATCTTGTGGGATCAATCCATTCTGTCCATTGAAATTCCACTTTTCCACAATTCCGTCACATATAAATTGGATGTGCATTTTCTGTTCGGCCATTCATGCGGGAGGTGAAAACAGGAAAACGTCTGCATTCTGTCATTTCTGAAATAGGGAGGGTTTACAGTTGAGATCTGACCCGGATATTGGAAAGCAGAGTTGCTTCGGTCGCCAAGTCAAAGTCCAATAACGTCATTTCAGGAGGAAAATCCCATGTGTCAGTATTACTCATCAGGAGATCGACAGATGCAGCTGGAAAAACAGCAGCATGGAAAGCTTACCCTTGGTTTGACAGTAATTATTGGAGATTTGCAGCCAAGGAAGCGCAAATCTCAGAAGCGCAGGTATTTTACTTTGGTAGAGCTGTTGGTTGTCATCGCGATTATTGCCATACTTGCTTCGATGTTGCTGCCTGCATTGAGCAAGGCGCGTGAGAAAGCCAGAACCATCAGTTGTCTGAACAAAGAAAAGCAGATGTCTTTGACCGCCTTTTTATATTTGGGTGACAATGAGGACTACCTGCCTGCGGCGAGGATTAATGGTTCTGCTGACGACCCGATGAATTGGTATATCCGATTGTACGAATATGAACCATCATTGTTTTTCAAGCAGGGCTGGAAGCTCAATCTGCCATCCAATCCATTGTGTCCGGGTGAAATGGCGTCAAGGAATCTGGAAAAAATTCCTTACCCATTTCATCCAACAGTTACCATAACCCTGGATCTCAATGGCTACAGATATTGGGGAGGGTATGGTTTCAATCAGTATTGCGGCTATGGCGTGAAAACGGATAGCTTCTACCTCCCGATGGGGAAAATTCATTCCTTCAAAACGCTTTCGTCAAAATGGATGATCGGAGAAAGTTGGATAGGTGTTTGCACTGTTAACTGGCCCAATGCATACCGTCACAACAACGCAATGAACGTTGCGTATATGGATGGCCACGCAAGTTTGCATCAGAAGGCGCCTGAACAATTGATCTGGTTTAATAAAAACTGAACAAGTTTGCGAAACGCATGACAATGAACGCATCGCTGATCATCGGTGTTGATGGCGGGGGCACCCATAGCAGGTTGGTGGCGGTGCTTGGTGATGGAACTGTGCTAGGCGTCGGCAATGGCGAGGGTTTGAACTACTACGCCATTGGCATGGCGTCGGCAAGAACGAGACTGAAACACGCTGTTGACAAATTGCTGGCAAAAATTGGCCGCACCGATTATGATGGCCTGTCGCTTGGCCTGTCGGCGCAGGATTCCAGGGCGGATGCCGTCGTTACTGCAAGTTTTGCCGGTGATGTTTTTCTGCCCGATAAACTTTTACGTTCAGCTTCCAGAACAGCAAGGTTCTGCCAGCAGGAGAGGGTGGAATGAACACAACCGGCAATGAAGACCTTTTCGAGCGGTGCTGGCATTTTCACCATGCCGGGCGAGCTTCTGGCGGACGGGAGGCGCTGACCGTTAACACACTGATGGGAACCAGCGCACGGATGGCGGAATGGGAAGCGGCTGTCCTGGATGCTCAATTAGACAGATTGCCAGAGCAATGCGTCCATAGGCAGAAAAGCATCAGAGCGATGATGGAGGGGCTGGCAGGCCTGCCGGGCATCATTCTGCCGCCGGAAGACCCCTGGGTCACAGCCCTGAGCGGGTTCCTGTTCCAGTTCCAGTGGAAGGGAAGCAAGGCAAGCCGCGATGAATTTGTCAAAGCTGTGCGGGCAGAGGGCATTCCATGCAGCACAGGCTATGTGCCGCTGCATCGCATGAGCATGCTGCAAGACCCAGCTTTCGAAAAAGCGACAGGCAGAAAATTTGAGCAGGAAGAAGTGCTCTCCGCCGCAGAGGAGCTGTCCAAAACAGCCGTATGGTTTGTCAGCAACGTCCTCTTGGCTGACGCAGAAGTTGTCGATAAGGTCGTGCAAGCTGTCAGAAAGGTTGCGACGCAGCTGTAGGAACGCAGCCAGCAAGGAAGAGTCGCATTCCCGCAGAATAATAAGCAAGGAGGCTGGTTATGATGTGGAAGTTTTTTGTCATGGCAGCGTTGTGCTCGGCCATCACTTTGGCGGGGGAAAATCCCTACATTGAGCCAAAGACACCAGAAAAAATGCCTTTCTCGGCAACACTTACGCCGGGCGGGGCTGTGGATATTACGCTGGACGGACAACGCTATGTGGTCAAGGCGGATTTTTCGTTGCGTCCAGGCTGGGCAAAGTTCACGGAAGACAAGGCCGAAGGATTCACAGCAATGACATGCACCGGCAAGGAACTGACTGCGGAAGGTTCTGGGTTTAAGCTGGTTCGGCGCATTGAAATGACAGACGAGGCAATTACGGTGACAGATAGGATCACGAATACCTCCAGCGAGAATCTGCCGTTGATGTACAGGCAATACGTTACCATAGACGCAATAAAGGAATACAGACTCTGCGGATATCGCATCTATTCCTCGCACGGCGCTGGCAACGACAGCATTAATTCGACAACAATCGTCATGCCTGAAGAGGGCGGCTCGCTTGGCATGTTGGCGCTGAACGATGTGTTCCGCGTGCATTTCAAGGCGTTCGCGAGGCGAAAATCTTACGGTATAGGCGACGACGAACTGGTTGTCAAGCCTGGTGTGACGCAAGAAATGTCCTTCGCCCTGTTTCCCTCCCGCGCCTCCGACTATTACTCACAGATCAATGCAATGCGCCGATATCTTGGCGTCAACTATGAGATTCCATGCGGTTTTACGTATATGGCGCCTAACCCGAAAGGCGTGAAAAGCCTCCACCCTGATTACGACCAATTGGGCAAGGACTCCACCGTTGAGGAAATCCGCGACCGGTTGAACTATAAATCCGTCGATTATGTCTGCGACCTGGCTGTGCCCCTGCTCGGTGAGCCGCACCAAGGCTCGGCCTGGCTTGAGTTGTGCAACCCTCAGCTGCATCGCGAGTTCCACAAGAAGATTCGCGAAGCGCGACCGACTGTCAAGATCTTCCATTTCTTTCACTGCTTCATTGAATTCAAAGACCGCCTCGGCAAGGGATTTGAAAACGACAAATGTCTTTTGCCCAATGGGAACCAGGCCGACTACCGAAATCCGAACGTGCCGCTTTATCTGCCCATTGAAGGCGGCAAGTGGGCTGAGTGCAAGGAAAAAACGCTTGACAAGCTCAAGAACGATTTTGGCGTGGACGGCATTTTCTGGGACGAGTTTCCGTACAGCGCTGCACGGTACCATTACGGTGCGCCATGGGACGGGGTCTCTGCCGACATAGACCCCAGGACACATGAAATCCAGCGCCTCAAATCATCGGTTCCGCTCATTACGCTACCTTGGCGCAAACGCATGGTGGAGTGGATTGCCGACAACAAGCTCATGCTGATTGTCAATGGCGGCGGCGCATATACCAGGACAATGATGGAATTTTTCAAGAAAAATAAATTTATTGCCTTCCGGGAGACTGGTGCAATCTCCAATCTCTATGTCACTCATCTGTCTACGCCGATTGGCTTGGCTGATCACATCACGGAAAGAAATGAGAAGGACTGCTATCATAACATCGTCAAGCATTTGGACTATGGTTGCGTATACTTCTACTATCATGAGCAAGTCGCGCCGTTTACCCACGAGACCATAACCAAGCACATGTTCCCGATTACACCTATCGAGCTTCACGAAGGGTATATCATCGGCAAGGAGCGAATCCTTACCAACCGCCCCGGAATCTATGGCTTTGGCGACGCTTCCGAGGCCGAACTGTATTTTTACAATGCGGACGGCTATGAAGTTGAAAGGAAGGCCAAGGCAATCAAGAAAGATGGCAAGCTCTATTACGAGATTGCATTAGGGGAGATGGAATCCTGCGCAATCGTCAGAAAATAGGGAAGCCAAACGAACAGTCGCGCTTGTGGCATGACAGAACCACGAGGGGCGCAGCTAAGGGGGTATAATGAAAACAATGAAAAAGCTGCTTGCAAATGCACTGCTTGCCTGCATTGCAGGCTATGCTGCCGAAATTCGGATTTCATCCGAACCTGCGCTTCCCACCGCAAACCAAGTCGCCAATGGCAGCTTTGACGGCAGCATAACAGGCTGGAGCGCATCAAATGGAAACGAGGCGCGCATTGCCTTTGACGACGCGGAGGGGCGTTTTGCGGCGGGGTGCATAAGGCTGGCAGGCGAAGAGGGGCAGCAGGTCTGCGCAAGCAGATACATTAAGTTTGACAAGTCCATCCCTAAAGGCGGCAACCTCTTCCTGCGCTTCGCCTGCAAAAAAGTAGGCACCGACTTCGAAAAGGCAGCGGAAAGCGTGTCATTTCAGCTCAGCATGCCTGACGGCAAAAGCAAGTTCATCCCAGTGCCCAACATCCTGATTGAGGATCATGACTGGGCCGAATATGAGTCTCATGTCATACTTGACGAAGAGTGCGTTGGCGGAACGCTCAGTCTTTGCTATAATGACCAGATTGGCACAGTGTATTTTGACGACATCGAAATGTACACAGGCCGTGTTTCGCTGAAGATCACCGTTTCCGGAAAGGCACTTGAGCATATCCTCGTGCGCAGTTCCATTGACGGGGTCGTGCTTTCAGAAAATGCCAGCGGAAATACGTTTGACAGGACTCTTGATGTGCCGGCATTTGGAAGCTACTGCGTGGAAGTCATGGAGGCGGACGGAAGGAAATCCTCGCAGCTGTATCCGGCAAATTATGATGCCAATGTGCCTGCCACAGAGCATGTCCATCCGCTGACTCCAATCAGGCGCCTCATTTTTGCGCCGAACTCCTCCAGGGCAGAGCAGTTCCAGTTCGAACTCAAGGAGGTTTTGCCTGACAAGAGTTTGGCAATGCTTGAGTTTGACACAAGGCTCATGATTCCAGCCGAGTCCACTGCACGTGGCGGCCTTATGGGGCATTGTTGTGCGCTGAAAGTCTTTGTCAACGGAACGCAGCTCACTGAAAAGAATATGGTTCATCCGGAATACGTAGTAATCTTTGCCAACGGACGCAGCGGCAAGATGTACGGAAACAACGGTTATACACTAAGCTATAGCACTACAATCTGCCCGCTTGATATTGAAAACAGCTATTGCCCCGTGAATATCGGCGACAGGAATCCGTTCAAAATGAAACTGAATGTGTCTGGTCTGCTGAAGGCGGGGACAAACGTGATTTCTTTCTTGAATACATACCCAACCAGTCCCATATATTCCTTCGATGTCTGCGTTGAAAATGCGAGGATTGAGATTAAATGAGAAGGATATTGTTCGCTGCATTGACAGTGCCACTATTCACGTGCATGGCCGGCGCAACCGGCAAGGCAGCCGTAGGGACGGAGCAGACGAACAAGACGGATGCTGCGGAAGCCGGAATGCCGACATTCAGGCGCTCCGTATACGTGTGCACGCTGAAGCCAGACCCACCGCCTGTGCCAGATGGCGACCCCGGAGAATGGAACACCATCAGCACGGAATATCAAATGCTGGATAAAAATACGGCATGGGGCAGGGACGAGTATGATGGCGAGAGCGACCTCTCCGGCACCATCAAACTCTGCTATGACGCCAATTATCTGTATATCCTTGCCGACGTGGTTGATGATGTGCTTGTCTTCAAAAGCGGCGTGCAGATGCTCAACGCGGATCATATTGAACTGGACTTCGTGCCAGTGCTTGAGGACGAGGCCAGGGGGTCTATCCCAATGAATGCTGAAATGCGAGTCATTGGCATGACGCCCTGCGCGGTCGAAAAAACTATTGATGCGCAGCAAGTTATGGAGAATGTGGCGCTCCTTGCCGGTCCTGTGGGCATTGATATGTCCGGAATTGGTGTTGGTGGTTCCATGACGGAAGACGGATACATCCTGGAAGCGCGCATCCCATGGAGAGTGCTGGGAATTCAACAGAACAGGGTGAAGAGAGGCGAAGTCTTCGGCATTGAGGTGCACATCTCTGATTTTGACACGGGCAAGAGGCAGGAAACCATGACGACCTTGGACGGACGTGAGTGGAAAGGGCGCAGATACGAGCAGATTCCAAAGTTCATTCTTGGCGGTACTGACGGAAAGGCCGAATGACAATGGACTAAACACGGACGAAAGAGCGGTCGGCTCGGTCGGAGAAGAGCTTGTATGCCAATGACTTGAGGATAGTAGTACAATAGCCTTTTTGGGGTGAGAAAGGTGGATGCCAAGACGCCAAGAGCGCCAAGAAAAAATCTTGGCGCTCTTGGCGCTTAGTTCCTCCTCATTGAGGTCTCTATCTCACCACTTCACTTTCAGGTTCAGGTTAACTCGATGTTCCGGCATTTTTTTCAGCACGAAGTCCCAGATTGGCAGGTCGGTTTCTTCTCCGGCTGCCCGGCACAATTCGCGGATGAAGTCCACCCAGCCTGTGTGTTTTAAGGCGACATCGGAATTTCCGAAAGGCTGTACCGCCGAGATGATCACCCTGCCTTTGCCGTAGGAACGCTCAATCACAGCCGGGCGTCCATCGTCGGAATACGTGGCAAGAATGCGACTGCCAGCAGGGACTTCCTTGAAGTCGCATGCCTGGAATTTGCCGGCGTATGATCCTGGCAAATGGGCGATTTTGTAAACCGGCAGGGTTTGATCGCCATATTGCAAGGTCGGCATCTGCAAGGTGCGTGGAAGCAGTTCTGTTCCCAGCAGGGCGGCGCGTTCCGGGACTGCGCTGCCGTCAATATTGAAGCTTAGGAAATCCGGGTCAAACGACACCAGGGTGCCGCCGCGGTTGAGGAACTCCATCAGTTCGGCGGTGGTTGCCGGATCAGTGAACTTCATTCTGGGGACATAGAGCACTTTGTAGCGCCTTAGGTCGTCGAGTTTGGTGATGATTCCGGTTGGGCTGATGAAATCAAACCAGGCTTTGGTCTGTTCGCCAAGGAGGGTGTAGAGCGAATAAGCCGGATGCAGCACATTGTCTTGCAGGCCCCAGCGGTCATAATCCGAATGCAGCACTGCGCTGACAGTTTTTTCCGGCACTTTGACCTTGGGCATGGTTTTCAGCTGCTTGTTGATGGCCAGCGCTTCCAGGTTGCCGTCCCACATATTCATCAGAGTTTCGGAGTCTTCAATATACCAGTAGAGCATCTGCGCACCGACTTTGATGCACTGGGAAGCCCATTCGCGCATTTCAGCCGGCTTGGGTCGCCCGCCATGATAGATGAAATTCTGCGGCGTGACGCAGAGCTTGGAACCGGTGGCTAAATCTCTGAGCATCTTGGCGCTGAAACCAGGATGATACAAGGCGCGGCTCAGGCCGTACTTGTTGGAAGTGCTGGTGGGATAGGGGTCGCAGCTGATCCAGTCAGAGTGGGGGCCGAGCAGCGCGACATCGACAGAGCAGACGCCGGAAACCGTGTTGCGGTCAATGCTTTTAAAGTCCACCCCTGGGAAAACTTCCTTGACTTTGGCCCTGACCTCCCGGCAGAATACGGCAAAGTTGCCATTCCACCAGCGCCAGAAGGCAATCCTGGCAAATTCGCTGTCGGGCGTAGGTTCGGCAAAGTGATCATGGAGTCCGAATTTGCCGAAGCCGGTGGTCGCCTTGATTTCCGCGTCGACCTCGTCCAAGGCAGCAGAGAGATTTTGGTTTCGGGTGCGGCTGAAGATGTTTGACACGTTGTTGGTTGGCTCATCAATGCCGAAGACCAGGCCGACATGTTCGAGATAGTCTGGATAGTAATATTTCGTCTTCAGGTTTTCCAGGCTGTTAAGCACATATTGGCGATAGCCTTCGCAGGCTGGGTCAACGCCGGTTTCTCCATAATAATATTTGGCGCCGGCCTTAATCGCATTGCGGCTGACAGCGCTGTTGAAAAGGACGTAGGGGAAGCGGGTGCCGTATTTTTGCCGCAACTCGCGCATTTTCGCCCAGCCGCCTTTTAGCCTGGAGTTGGCCCAGGGCAGCGGCGGGCCACCCAGCATGCCGGCATCGCCGCGGGCTGCCATCAGATTGTCCTGCCATTCCAGCACTTCCTCGTCTGAGTACAGCTGGCGGATTTTTTCTGGAAAGATGTCCAGCAATGCGGCGCCCCAGGTGCCGGTACGGAAATTGCCGGGTTCATGGCTGAGCAGCGCCTCATATTGTGCATTCGGGCGGTCAATCAGGTAGGAGACGCTGTCAACCCGGCGGGTGCGTTCGATTTTGCCGTTGCTGAAGTCAAGCGAGGCGTATTTTTCAACGGCATGGAAGTTGCCGTCGTAGGCGTTCCATTGTGAATTTTCCTGGCCGGATTTGTTTTCGCGTCCTGCATTGAATCCGATGGCGGTTTGGGGGACGCCGTCAAAGCCCAGGGTTTTCCAGGGGATGGTGAACGTGGCTTCCCAGCGGTTTTCCTCCAGAAAATTCATGACATCCCAGTCTCCATTCCAGGCGCTTTTGACTCTCCATGGATCGCCGGGGACATCCTGTTTCACCTCCGCGTCAAAGCGACTGGCATTGGCATTGACGGCGAATTGCCAGGCGAGGTTGCGCGCTGGCGCATGCAGGAACAATTCCAGGCAGTCATCGCTGAAAATCGCAGCGTCCGGCTTGCTGTCCTTGACTTTGGCTTGCAGGACTTCCCGGGATTTGATGCTTGCCATAAAGCCCACATAGAGCGCGTCGTTATCCCAAGTCAACTTCAGGCTGGTTTGCTCGCTGGCTGGCTCGGCAGTGACGCAGAGATAAAATCCAGGCAGCTCTGGCACGCCTTGCCATTGCGAAGGGGGAAGTTTGGCGGAAAATCCATTTGGCGCAGGAGCAATATCAAAGACATCGGAGAGATAAGTCACGGTGACGGACTTGAATGCCAGCTCATAGGCGTCTTCCATGGCGGAATGGACGCATTGAATGGCATCTGTTCCGGCAGGGATAGTGATCAGCACCTCGCGGGTGACCCATTCAGTTGACGAAGGAAAGGAAGTTTTTGTCATGCCATTGCTGCCATTGCCGCCGCCTTTTTTATTGAAAGACAGGTTCAGCTGCGGGATGACCCCGGGGCTGTTTCGGTAGGTGAAAGCGTATTTCATCGCTTTGGCATCAGCCGGAGCTTGCAGATAAAAATAGGCGGAAAACATTGCCTGGTCCGCCGTTTTGTTCATCCGGTATCCCTCTTCGCCCCAAGTCAGGCTGGCGGCAACTGAATGCGGAAAGGGCTTGACGATGTTCCTTTTAGTGAAATCATAAACAATGGGGTCAAAGGCATGCGCAGTAATTACGCCCATAGTCAAAAAACAATATAAGAAAACTTTTCTCATGACAATTTTTTCCCTTTCTTTGGAGCGTCGGGCTGGCGTTCTCATCCAAGTGTCAGTAGGGAAGTTGAAGATACATGTAGCGGTATTCTTTGGGGTGGACATACCAAGTGGCGCCTCCAAAGTAGCCGCTGTAAATCGGGCGGATGCTCTGCACGCTGCCGTCAACCAGGCAGGAATTGACCCTCATCGAATGTCGCGTGACATTGATATCGCCATCCCGCATTCTATAGTAGTTGGAGGAAGAAGAATTGTGTTCAGAAAACAGCCAGATACTGCTTCCATTCCGATAATCGGAATTGGCTGTCGTTGCGCTGTTGCCCAGCTGAGACAAATTCACCGATTTGACATGAGAGCCATCAGCGGCGTCCGCGTACGCTGCCAAATGCTGGTTGATGCCATAATGCGTCCCGACGACGCACGGAAGGAGTTGATTCAAGGCTTGTTCCTCAGCACTGAAGCTCGGGCAGCTATAGACCTTGGGAATGGGGTAGTAGGTGATGTACCATTGGCCATTAGGCGGCCAGGTGCTTTGATTCTGGCTAGTCGTCAGCGTGCTTGATGAACCAAGATATGGCGCCAGGGTATGCCACCAGGTGTAGGAATTTTGGTTGGTTCTGCACGTCTTTGACTGGACAATGAAATCGTCATTGTCCATCGTGTAGAGATGGCTGACCAGACCGATTTGCTTGAGGTTGTTGCAACAGCTGATTTTGCGGGCGGTGGCACGGGCCTTGCTCAGGGCCGGCAGCAGCATCGCCGCTAAAATCGCGATGATGGCAATCACGACAAGAAGCTCAATTAAAGTGAACAGGCGGGAAGTTTTCGTTTTCATTGGTGCTCTCTCCTTTTTTTGGGGGGGGCAAAAACAGGTGCTGCAATCTGCCAAACTTTTGGTCATTTATTTGTTAAAGAAGATTTTTTTAATGGGCAGGGAGGGACATCAGGGCGTTTAGGTTTATCACTTAGTGATGGCGGCCGGGCATGGGATCGTGCTTTGTCCAGGGTAAAACCGCATGGGGATAAGTTTCTTTTCAATAGGCAGCGGCGTGCCTGCCAGGATGTTCAGCAGTCGTGTAATGGCCCATTCGACGAGGTCATCCTGGCAAACTAACATGTTGCTGTAAAAAGAATCCCGCTGGTGAGGAGAGCAAGCCAAAATTACCGAAAGGTCTTGTGGAATACGAATGCCGCGTTCCCGCAGAAAATCCCTGCCGGCTTGCAAATAACTGTCAATGATGACTAGGGCAGTGGGTGGTTCCGGCAGGTTGAGAAAGAAATTCATGCGTTTGGCAAAAAAGACCTCAAGATATTTTTCGCCATGAAGACGATACAGTTCGTCTACGTCATCTTGCACTTGGAACAGTTCAGGATCAAAAAAATCGCCCAGCACATCGACAAAGGCGCGACGGATGTTATCCAGGTAAAATTGAAATTCCGGCGTGCGCCGTGTTTCAATGAAGGCGATGCGCTTATGTTGCAGCTCTCGCAAATGCCGCAAGGCAACGCAGTAGCTGTCGTAATGGGCGAATTCTACGCCGTTCATCCATGGAAGGCCGTCCTGGACATTGCCGACTACTGGGAGACTGTGTTCACGCAAGCAAAGCAGTAAGTCCCTGCGGGCGCTGGAGCCGAGAAAGACGGCGCCGGACAGCGGCGTCTGCAACAGAAAGTCTGCTTCGCTGGCTGGCGCGAGTCCGCGAGGAATGCCGATGGACACCAGGCGGCAGCCGAGCTCCTTGTATTTGTCATTCAAGTTTGAAATGGAGCGGAGGCTATTCATTCCAATAAGCCCAATTGTCGGCCTCTCAGCAGCTTTGCCGTTATAACGGATATTGACAAAGGTGCCGCGGGTGCCGTCAATAGTCAGCAGCCCACGATCTTCCAGCAACCGGATCGCTTTCCGCAAAGTGACATGATGCACACCCAATTCCTTGCTGAGCTGCAACATCCCAGGCAGACGACCGCCAGAAGGACACTGGTTCCGAATGTAAGCCTCCAGAGTCTTGCTCAGTTCTTGATATTTGGGAGTCGCCATCGAAAACTCCTTACAAAAATTAATCTGCCGTTATTATATTTACTATTACATACGGAAGTCAAGCCCCATAAAACTTTTTTTCGAAAATTTATTCTCCAGGCAGTAAAAACGTCATGGGTCAGTCTTCTGTAGTGCCTTTA